>JGI10211J34971_10000007_pt1 | contig 138632 bp, 133 predicted proteins | sample Etolagsediment_FD_34971 | JGI IMG/M metagenome (IMG submission 34971) | reverse complement strand
ATTTTCATTACTGAAGGCAAAACCTGGCGGTCGATGTAATACTGAGGGTCATAATTTGGGGCAAATTCCAGCAATTCAGCCTTATCCGAGATGGTCCCCCCATTCTTAGTAATCACATAAGAGATGACTGTTCCGCTCCCGATTTTCTTTCCCCGCTTTATTGCTTTTTGTGCAGCAGAAAGTTCAGGGGACTTAATATCATAATTATCCGGGTTTTTCTTTAATTGAGTATAAATTGCAACTTCTTCTAAGGGAACAGACCCGCTTTTAAGGCGCTCAATTGCATCCCGCGCAATCTTCATGGCCTTCCCCTTGCTTCCGTCTTTTAAGATGGCTTCTAGCACCGCCCTCTGAGTATTGCGTGCAATAGCAGACCAGTCCCTGCGAACTAGTTCAAAACCCTTAATTTTGATGCTTCCATCAATTGAGAGCATTGCATATTTTTTCTTTGCCCCCCGCTCTTCTCCGGTTTTTTTGCTCACAAATACTCCGCGAGTATAGAAATCTTCTAATTCCAGCTCCATTTTTCCAGGAAGCTTTGAATTAATCTCTTCTAAGAACTTGAGTGCGTCCTCCCTGCTCTTCTCCCCAAGTAAAAGGAATACCGAATCAGTATCCATATACAATACCTTAAAGCCTGCCACTTCGGCCTTTTTCTCTACGTCCTTGATGTGGGCGCGCCCCCAGGCAGTAACACTCTCAGCACATTTGCGTGCATACCAGCGGCTTCGGGCATAACCTAAGTATCCGTAGAAAGAGTTTGCCAGAATCTTGAGGGCGTAGCTCTTTGCATACGCCTTTTTGTACTCTTCAGATTCTTTTGGGAGAGTTTTAAGTTTCTTCTTAATTTCTACTCTCCGGTCGATTAAGCGCTCAAGAACATCAGGAATAAGCCCAACAGGTTTCTTCAAAAATCTGGCTCCGGTAGGAGATTCATAACTATCTCCACTGCGGTCTAAGCGGTCCGGGTCAATATTATATGAGCAGATTATGCTCGGGTACAGCCCACGGAAATCAAATACCGCAATATTCTGGTAAATTCCAGGTTCAGGCAGTTTTACATAAGCTCCTTCTATTGGATTTTTTAGGCGTGCGCTAATTGCTGCTCCAGTAGGCTTTGGAGGCACAACCATCCCCTTTCTGATGGCTTCACTCATCAATAGTGCTTCTACAAGCTGCCCACTGGTTGCATAAGCAACATCAAAGAGGGGCATCCGGGTAATTTCAGAGAGCTCCATCTGGATAGGCAGAATGTGCTCACCAACTTCATAAGTGGAAACTGCATCCATAAGTGAATAATCAGCCAGGTCTTCAAGGACATTATCATCCCACATTTTCCAGATGTCTGAGCGCTCCACCATCAATTTCTTTTTCCCGGTAATTGCAGTATATACGTTCTTAAGCGTATAATCCCCGGTTTTAATCATCCCGGTATATCCAAAGAAACGAACTGAGGGGTACAAATCCACATGTACGCGCCCATGCATCTTAAGTGGCGAAATTAGCCCTTTTTTGACTGTGCGGTAGGAAGAGCCATCGCGCCCTATTGCAAGCTCCATTTTGTGCTTTTTAGCCCGCTCCTTTAGGTAGGGCAGGTCAAAATTTGTGCTGTTATATGCAGTTAGAATGTCCACATCATGCTCCTTGAGGAGCTTGCAGAAGCGCTTCAAAAGTGCTTTTTCTGAATCCACAACTTCTACAAAGTCCTTGGACGGAATCTCTTTGTAGGTTACTACTCCCGAGTGCTTCCCGGTAGAGTAGCTGAGCATAATTATTGGGTCCCGGTTCATCCTGGGCGCCCCCTCCGGGTTATGTGTCTCAAGGTCAAATGCCATTGTGTTGAGCCGCTCTCCGGCATGCTCAGCGGATTTTATGAATTTAGTAATATACTGCCCCTCACGCTCATAGTGGATTACTGAGAGGGGCACAAGCCCAAAATCCATCAAAAACCTGCGCCCAAAAGGAATAGAATACTCATAGCAGGGAAAGTCAATTTTGTCCTGAATAATTGGGACATCCCGCGGAGCCTTGCAACACACCTTCAAAAGCTTCTTTTTCTCCCCATTAATTTCCCGCTCAAGCTCTTCCACGCTCTTTGGAGAAACAATCTCTCCGTCTTTGGCTTTTGCCATAACACTGCTAATTCCAGATTTAGCCGAGAGTGGTGCATCCACATAAAAGTAGGGGTCATATTTGTAATATAGGGTGGAGCCGCATTTTCCCTTCACTTCCAGGCGTGCATACGTCTGCCCTTCCTGTATTACATAATCTGAACTAAGCAAAACAGCTTTTTTAGTTACAGGCTTCATCCGCACCGCAGAATCCGCTCCAAGTTCAGAGCTGGGTGCGCCCTTCCCAGTTTCTATTACTGCCATGGCTCATCTCCTTAAACCCTATTTAGTTCACACTATTAATAGTATATATGCATTGGCCCGCAAAATGAACCATTAAAAATATGGAAAAAAGGGTAAAATTTAGTAGCTGCCCTTTCGGAGGGCAAGCTCTTTATCAATCAATTCAGCAACCACATCACGGGGAATAAATCTCCTTCCGCTGATTTTTACGTGCGGAATGCGGTTTCGGTCCAACCTTCTCTCAAAGGCATTTCTCTTAATTGATACGTCTCTCTTGTGAAGTTCCTTGAGTGCTTCACTTACCGAATAGTATTTTTTTGCTACGTGGCTCAATGAGTCAATTGCATTCTTTGGAATAAGCCTCTTTGTGCCGATTTTCAATGAGGGGATTGAATTCTTCTCGACTCTTCCAATAAATGCCCTATAATTAATATTCTTATTATACTTTTTATATACTTCATATGCTTTTCTTACAGTGTAGAATTCATCACTGATTCCGAGCATATCCTCAAGTGAATGCATAGGGAGATATCTTTTCTTTCCGAGTTTAACAGAGGGGATACTTCTGCGCTCAATTCTTCCACCGAATGCCCTAAATGAAATATCCAGGCCCTTAGACCTAAGAAATTCGTATGCATCTTGGATAGAGTAAAGTCCGGATTTCCTGAGGGTCTCATCACTGAGTTTTTTGCGGGCACTCATCTCCTTTGCAGCTTCCATAACATTTTCTATTGATGAAGACAACTGTGTCTCTACTGCATTCCGTTCGCCTTTAAGTTCCTGCATATCCAGAGACTTAAAATCATCAACTTTATCATCGTCTATTTTTTTGTTTATTACAATTCTCCTTCCCCTCGGCACATCTTTCACCTTTTTCCGTTTTTATTAACAGTATTATTACTCCTAAAACGTTTATAAACCTATCGTTATTCCTCCTCGGTTAGTCCTCGAACGTAGCTCCAGACCGCATATGCAAAGATCAAAACCACTATCACACCGACGACAATAAGGAGGATATTATCTCCTTCTTCTTCCAGCGGAACTTCGGTTTCACCATTTTCCTCCTCTGTCGGAGGACCATCATCCTCCTCTTCTTCTGGAGTTATTAAATACTCTCCGTTTAGCGTATTCATATTCCCCTCCATATCGTGGGTTGTAATTGTAAACCTCAAAAGAGTATTTACCGGGGGGGCAGGTATCTCTACGGCATACGCTCCACTCTCAGCATAAGGGACTCCGCTTTGGGTCACCCCTCCTATGGTGTAGGTGACTGTAGTTTCATCCAGGTTTGGCCCGCTTGCCAGGGCATTCGGGTCATAGATATAGAAGGTTATTTTTATGTCATCTCCTTCCCGAACAATATTAACGTTAGTAATCTCTGGTGGAGTGAGGTCAAAAGAGACAATGTATTCTGTTTCTTCAGCCAGATTTACAGGAACAGTTTTTTCAACTGAGCCATAGATTACTTTTACATTGGGGGTAGGAAGTGCCATCTCAGCAATATCTACTCCCGTGTCATAGAATTCCTCATCTTCCACAAAGATGTTTGCAACCAAGGGTTGCCCAAGATCATCTACGACGTTGAGCTTGAAAGGGTATACCTTTGCCTGCAGAGTGTAGGTAGTATCGTCGGTAATACTAATTTCATCGGTTAGGACTCCGTGGAGATAAGGTACAGCCACATCTACTGTGCCTGCATTTACAATGATTCCTATATACCCATTTTCACTTGTATCCCTATACATATTATTGATTTTTACGGTGGTATTTGCAATCGGCTGTCCATACCTGTCGATAACGCTGAGCCCAAGCAGATATGCATCCTCAAAGCGGAGCTGGATTTCTGCTGAGTGTGCATTTGCATCAATCTGGCGCGTTACATTTACCCCGTCATACTCAGCCTGCACCGTAACACTACAGTCCACCTTGCTCTCAAAAATTTCTGTATTTCGTATGGTTTCTGTAACCTTGCCATCGGCTCCGGTATATTGGGTATTAGTAGTTACAAATCCTTTCCCGGTGCTTTGGTCCTTTTGGTAGATAACGTTAACCGCTGCATTTTCAATTGGGCGGTAATGGCGGTCAATCACCTTAATATGGAGAGTGTCCTCGAAGCCTGCTTCGCAGGTTTTTGCAAAAGCATCGCTTGCCATAAATAAAACCGCAAAGACCAAGACCTTCTTCAAAATCGAGAGGGCAATCAACTTCTTCAGGGAATCCCTGTTTAGGGCTTTTTTCCACATAGTATCACACCAACATATTCTTTTTGCTTTAAATTTATTCTCTTTTTTGCTCTGGTTCGTGCCCGGATTCGGTTTCCGGAGAAGCCACAGGAGTTTTTATTGAAACTTCTTCGGTAACAACCGCCTTGGCTCCTTCTGCAGCTTCAGGCTCACCCTCTTCATGCTTCATTACCGTATATGAGGAAACTTTTTCGTTTTTCTTGAGCGTTGCAATGCGCACACCCATAGTGTTCCTTCCAATAACCGAGATGTCGCCTGCACTCATCCTTACAATTCTCCCGCGGGAACTCACAACAATTACTTCATCTTTGTCGTCAATTGCTTTTACACTCACCACGCTTCCGTTCCTTCCGCTGGTTTTGATGTTGATTATTCCCTGTCCGCCTCTTCCCTGTATGCGGTAGTCTTCAACTTTGGTGCGCTTTCCATATCCGTTTTCTGTAATGCTTATGATGTAGGGTTTTGTGCATACTGCAAAACCTACCGCCACATCATCTTTTTTGAGCCGGATTCCCCGTACCCCGATAGAGCCCCTTCCCGTCTCCCGCACGTCCTTTTCATTAAAACGGATAGATTGCCCCTTCCTGGTCCCGATTAGGAGGCTTTGGTTTCCATCAGTTTTCTTTACGTCTATTAGCCTGTCGCCTTCCCTGAGTGTTATCGCCTTAATCCCGCCCTTCCTGGGCCTGCTGAATGCGGAGAGCTTGGTCTTGACCACTGTGCCATTTTGGGTTGCCATTACCAGGGACTCATTTTCACTAAATTCATCAACCGAAATCCAGGCAGTGGCATGCTCATCCTTAAGCTCCAGGAGGTTTACAATCGGCTTTCCCTTTGAGTATCTGCTTCCCTGGGGAATCTTATAGGTTTTGAGCCAGTGTACTCTTCCTGCATCAGTGAAGAAGAGCATGTACTTATGATTGGTTGTAACAATTACGTCTTCAATGAAATCCTCTTCCACTGTTTCCGCAGCGATTACTCCAAGACCCCCTCTTCTTTGCTTTTTGTATTCATCCAGGGGCACGCGCTTGATGTATCCGCGCTTGGAGAATGTGATTACCACTTCATCATCAGGGATAAGGTCCTCGATATCTCCTTCTTCCCCTTCAATTATCTGGGTTTTTCTTGCATCCCCGTAGCGCGCTTTGACATCTTCTGCCTCGCGCTTCACTACTTCGAGGATTTTGGATTCATCTGCAAGAAGGCTCTCTAATATTCTAACTTCCTCCTCCTTTTCCTTCTTCTCTTTTTCAATTCCAGCGCGTTCCATGTTAGTCAATTTCTGCAATTTCATATCCAGGATTGCGGCGGCCTGCTTTTCGCTTAGCTCATAGATTTTTCCCAGTGATGTTTTTGCTTCTTCAGCATTGCCGGCTACTTTGAGCATACTAACAATAGCATCAATATTCTGCAGTGCAACAGTGAGCCCCTCCAGAATGTGGAGCCGTGCTTTTGCTTTATCCAGCTCAAATTGGCTCCTCCTGGTAATAATTTCTTTCCTGAAATTGATAAATTCACTTATCATTTCATGGAGCTTGAGGAGCCTGGGTTTCCCATCAACAAGTGCCAAATTGATAATCCCAAAGCTCTTCTCCAAATCAGTGTGTGCATATAACTGCCTCAGGATTATTTCCGGATCTTCCCCCCGCTTTAATTCAATTTTGATGCACATTCCATCTTTGTCCGAATGGTCATGCAGCCCGCTTATTCCCTCAACCTTTTTCTCCTTAACCCGGTCTACAATCTGGTGGATAAGGGAAGTTTTATTTACCTGGTAGGGAATTTCAGTAATTATGATTTCCTTTTCCTTTGGCTCTGCGCGCCCGCGGATCTTGATTATCCCCCTACCTGTTTTGTAGGCTTGTATGACCCCCGCATTCCCTACGATGTATCCTCCTGTTGGGAAATCCGGCCCAGGAACAATCTGGAGCAGAGTTTCCTCATCCGCCCCACCGATAAGCGCAATGATTGCATCGCAAATTTCAGTAAGGTTGTGAGGCGGGATATTGGTTGCCATTCCAACTGCAATTCCTGCCGACCCGTTAACCAAAAGGTTCGGAACACGGGATGGAAGCACAGTGGGTTCCTTAAGCGTCCCATCAAAGTTGGGTGTAAAATCCACAGTATTTTTTTCAATATCTTTGAGCAAATCTTCGGCAATCGCTTTCATGCGCACTTCCGTGTACCTCATGGCTGCAGCAGAGTCCCCATCAACACTTCCGAAGTTTCCCTGCCCGTCAATTAGTATATTCCTGAGGCTGAATGGCTGTGCCATCCTTACCAATGAATCATAGATTGCCGTGTCTCCATGAGGATGGTATTTACCCAGGACCTCTCCCACAATTCTTGCGCTCTTTTTGTGAGCTTTGGTATGTGTATTCCCAAGTTCATGCATTGAGTATAGGATTCTCCTGTGCACAGGCTTGAGCCCATCCCTTGCATCCGGAAGTGCCCTGCTCACAATTACACTCATTGCATAATCCATGTACGATTTTTTCATGTCTTCTTCAATTGGAATATCTATTATTGCCATTATTGATCACCTATACATCTAAGTTCTCGACCTCTTTGGCGTGCTTTTCAATGAAGGCCCTCCTTGGTTCCACTGCGTCTCCCATCAGGGTGGTAAATAATTCATCAGCAAGCATTGCATCCTGGACGGTTACTTTTTTGAGTATCCTCGTTTCAGGATTCAGCGTAGTATCCCAGAGCTGCTTTGGGTTCATCTCTCCTAGACCCTTGTACCTCTGGATACTTGCGTTTCCCCCAAATTTATCCAGGACAGCTGCAAGCTCTTCATCATTGTATGCATATTCGCTTGCCTTGCCCTTCTTTATCTTGTAGAATGGAGGCTGTGCAATGTAGAGGTATCCTCGCTCAACAACTTCCTTGAAATATCTGTAGAATAGAGTAAGGAGCAGAGTACGTATGTGGCTCCCATCCACATCCGCATCCGTCATAATTACAATCTTGTGGTAGCGGAGTTTTTCCGGGTCAAAATCCTCCCCAAAGCCTGTTCCCAAACTCAGGATAAGAGTTTTGATTTCTTCATTCTTGAGTATCTTGTGTATCTGCGCCTTTTCCACATTCAGGATTTTTCCTTTCAGTGGAAGGATGGCCTGAGTTTGCCGGTCCCTGCCTTGCTTGGCGCTTCCTCCAGCAGAATCTCCCTCGACAATAAATATTTCTGATTTTTGCGGGTCACGCTCAATGCAGTCCGCTAGTTTTCCTGGAAGAACGCTGCTTCCAAACACACTTTTTCTGCGGATTAGTTCCTTTGCTTTTTGTGCTGCCTCCCTTGCATGCATTGCCCCAATCATTTTTTCCCCAATGCGTTTTGCTTCAGTTGGGTTCTCGTTTAGGAATTGCACAAAACTATCATATACGATGCTGGAAGTAATCCCCTTTACTTCAGCATTTCCAAGCTTGGTTTTGGTCTGCCCCTCAAATTGGGGCTCCAATACCTTAACACTGATTATAGCCGTAAGCCCTTCTTGCACATCATCTCCACTGATTTTTTTTCCTTTGAGGGACTTGTTTCCTTTCATATATTCATTGATTGCACGGGTTAGTGCCATCCTGAACCCGACCAGGTGCGTTCCCCCTTCGATGGTGTTAATATTGTTTACAAAAGAGTGCACAACAGGAGTAAAGTTTTCCGTATATTGCACTGCATACTCCACATCAACATCATTCAAGTTCTTGCCATACTTAAATGGCTCCTGAATTGGCTTCCGGGACTTGTTCATGTATTCTACAAAGCTCTTTATCCCGCCATCATACTGGAACGTTTCCTCCTGCCCGGAACTTTCATCCCGCAGGACCATCCTCAGCCCAGCATTCAAAAATGCAAGTTCCCGAATTCGCTCTTTTAAGTAATTGAAATCCATTTCTCCAGTGAATATGCTCATGTCCGGCTTGAAGCGGACGATTGTTCCGGTATAGTCAGTGTTTCCAATTACTTCCACAGGGCCCATTGCTTTTCCCAGGGCATATTTTTGTTGGTGTATCTTTCCCCCCCTATGCACATCAACTTCCATCCATTCGCTCAGCGCGTTTACTACCGAGAGGCCTACTCCATGGAGGCCTCCACTTACTTTATACGCATCCTTGTCAAATTTTCCTCCTGCATGCAGGACGGTTGTAACCAGCTCTAATGCAGACTTTCCTGTTTTTGAGTGCACATCTACCGGAATCCCTCTCCCATCATCGCGCACCATCACAGTATTATCCTTCTTGAGTATCACTTCGATATTTTTGCAATAGCCTGCCAATGCTTCATCAATACTGTTGTCCACCACTTCATAGACTAAGTGATGCAGCCCCCTCTTTGAGGTGTCTCCAATGTACATTGCAGGCCTTCTTCTTACTCCTTCTAAGCCCTCAAGCACTCTGATTGTTTCAGCGCCATATTCTTTGCCCATATTACTCACACTCCCGTAGTTTTTGCCTCGTTTCTATTTCGCTTATGCTAGTTTTTCCACCATTCCATTCCAGTCTTCCACTACTTCCCTGATTTTGGACTTCTCAGAAATAATGAAAGCCTGGTAGTTCTCATGGCTTACATAAACTGCAGCATTCTTCTTTCCTGAAATTACAAATCTCTTAACTTCATTTGCACCCATCTTCTTGGCGAGTGCACCTACATATGCCTTCAGCTTGAGGAAAAGAACTTCCACAACAGTTTTCTTTCCTTTATGGAATGAATTGTATACCTCTACATCCTGTGAGAGAAGAACTGCCTGCTTGATTACATTCTTTTTCATAAGGCTCTTGAGTTTCCTCACCAGAAGTTCATCTACCTTTACTTCGCGCCTTACAACAGTGTCTCCTTCCAGCACATATCCNCTGGTTCTGTTTTCACTGATGTACTTTTCAACAGCCCATTCTCTCCACTGCAGTGGGATAAAGAGAAGGGTGCTAAGCGGGATGTTGTCGCTTCCTGCAAAGGCGCGGGAAAGCTCTTCCTTCCACTCAGGCCATTTTTCGTTCATTACATTTACTTTTTCATCCAGCTTGTTGTCGAGGCCCGCAAGGCGTTCTTGATTAAATAGGATAAGCTGCTTTGCCATTCCCTGCTTTCCAGAAGCAATCATCTGCTCCAGCCGTTCAATTGGAACAGATACAATGATTGCATATTCTTCAGTTACCACCATTCCTGTTTTTGAGAGGTCTTCCACTCTCATTCTCAATGCCTGCCATTTTTCCCTTAGTTCTGCAAGCCCTTTAAGGTTCTCTTCCTTTGTGGCGCCCTTTAACACGTAGTAGTCTTTTCCAAGAATAAGGCCTTTGATAAGGTCCTCAGCTACCAGAAAGAGGGTGTATGCCCCAATTACAAATAGGACAATGCACACCGCACCTACAACATCTGAGCCAACATTCATTAGTAAAGATTCCATCTCAAATACGTTGGATTCTACAGGCGCAGTATATGCCATGTTTAGAATTACTGAAGCAGCAATCAGGATGAGCCCCACTGCCACATATATCTTCCAGTCTGCCATTGGAGCGCCAAACGCATCCAGGAGGACTTCCTTTGTATTTTTCTTGTCCATTACAGCCCGTAAGGTGTAGTAGCCGATTTCAAAGGCTAAAATGAGCAGGAACAAGAGGATTACCCACACTGAAATTGCTGCACCGACTGCCGCATAGAAGCCCAGGAACGAGAATATCCCGAATACTGCAGCAGAAAGTGAGAATATGAAATTCCCTATCGGGTTCTCATAAATCATGTTCAGGTAGCTGAGTGCAGTAATGTTGCGCTCTTGGACTTTGGGGAATTTCCACTTGGACATTACTTCCTCAGTTGGCTCGGTTTGCGAAACAAAATCATAATATGCAAACTTGTGCGGGGCATTGGCCTCTACTCCGTCCCACCCCACAGTAAGCGGCTCTTGCCCATACAGTTTTCCATTTCCAAGAACATCTACAGAAAATTGTTCTGGGGTAATCAGGAGAGGGGGGCTATCTTTTAGGTATAGCTCAATAAATTGGTCTTCATCTCCCCCTTCAATCAGNATTAAAACCTGATATTCATAACTATANGTATCAATCTCTACTGCCCCAACCATATCCAGTGCTTCCATCAGTTTACCCGTGTCATAAGTTGGCTGGGTGCATGCACCAAATGCATTTGAGTTAAATAAAAGATTGGCCTGGAGCTTGGCAGATAAAACCAGCATTGTGCTAATCTTCCCTGCAATCAGGTCTTTTTGCTCCTGAGTATCAGCAGAATCCATTGCATTAAGCCCGGTAATAAGGTGGTCCAGTTCCTGGCTGTTGTAATTTAATTGGTATAATTCCTGCCCAAAGCTTTCCCGGTTATAGTCGGATACTGTAGCACAGGTTGCTCCGCTGCAGCTCTCCATGCAGGAGTTTGAATCCACGCACGCAGCCCTGTTAAGGCCCAGTTTTGAGAAGCATATGCTCTCCCCCTGGTTTTTAGTAGCCTGGAATTCTCCCACTAGAGTTTTGATTTGCTGAAGGTTCTGGGGGGTTACTTCAGAATAATTTAATATGGATACTTCTAATGAGATAGGATACGTCGTTACTATCTTCTGTAAGTATATGCCGACTTCTTCATTAATGACCTTAGGGGTATAGACGTAAGTCCGAACGCTGTTTATTCCATCTGGTGTAAGCTCATTACTGCTAATTGTCTGTATTTGTTCATAGCCTGTAATGCTTACCTGGCGCTCTTCTACGCATCCATAAAACAGAAGAGCCATAATGAGGATTATCGGTAGCCATCTCATGCCCAGAATTTAGAAGATTTAGCTTATAAACCTATCTTTAAATTTATTAATATAATGCCGTCGTAAAAATGGGCTCCGTCGGAGCTATTTTTTCAGCCCTTCCGGGCAAGCCTTCCAGGCTCGCATTCACAACCAGTAGGCTTTATGGCCCACAGAGTGTAACCCCTAATTAAAAACCTTTTTCTCCCAGTTTAAATCGATGGAGCTCAAAAAAATCCTAAAGCAGATTACGCCCTCGAGAGCTGAAGCAACAGAAGTGAAAAAGCTTGCAGAGAGCACCCAAAGGGCACTCAAAAAGCACCTTCCAAAGACAGTAAAGACTGCATTGGCAGGTTCAGTTGCTAAGGGCACTTTTCTAAAAGGCGCAGGAGACATTGACCTGTTCGCTATTTTCCCAACTTCTTACTCTAAGCAAGAAATGTTCAAATCCCTGGAAAAAGCCGCTAAAGCGGCATTTCCGCGCACCAAGCGCGAAACTGGCTATGCTGAGCACCCTTACCTCCGCATCCATCTAAAAGGGAAGCGGCTTGATTTAGTGCCCTCGTACAAGATGAAAAAGGGGGAAAGGGTAAAATCCGCCGTGGACCGCTCACAACTCCACACTGAGTATGTTCTCTCCAGATTGAAGCCCGCGCAGGAAAAGGAGGTTCTCCTGCTCAAACAATTTCTCAAGGCAAATCTCTTATACGGAGCNGANATCAAGACCAAGGGCTTCTCAGGCTACCTCTGTGAACTTATGGTCCTGCACTACGGGAGCTTTGAGAATTTCCTCAAAGCCGTTTCCCTGTGGAAGCTGCCAGTGGTAATTGATCAGGAAAAACAATACAAAACCCTGCGTGCAGTTCCGAATTTCAATTCCCCACTTACTGTAATTGATCCGGTGGACCTTACTCGCAACGTCGCAGCAGTAATTACACACGGAAACGCCCAGCGCCTGATTTTCCTTGCTGCTGCATACCTTTCCAATCCTTCAGAGGAATTCTTCTTCCCCAAGAAGCTCGATTCTGAAGAGCTTTCCAATAATTTGGATGAGCGGGCGATTTTTGCCCTTGCTTTTGAAAAACCGAAGAAAGTAGTGGATGATGTTTTGTGGGGCCAGATTTGGAGGGTTTCAGGCCAACTCGAGTCTTTCCTCAAAAAAGCAGAGTTTACTGTGCTCGGAGTGCACCCCCACTCAAGCGAAAACAAATGCGTGCTCATCTTTGAACTGCGTTCTCCGCTGCTTCCAAAAACCCAGACGTTCCGTGGCCCCTACCTTGACCAGACGGAACATGTTTCGGTTTTCATGAAAAAGCGCAAGGGCCCCTTTTACTTTGACCATGGCAGAATCCATGCGATGGGAGCGCGTCCACTCTGGAATATCGGGCTTGCAATACAGCAGTTCAAAAAGAGCAAAGCGCTGCCCTCGCATATACAGGAGCAGATTCCCAAGGCACAATTTTTGGGGCCTGAATCCATTTTGGAAGATTATGCAGATGCATTAGAAGAATATTTTAGGGCAAACTGGTTTTCAAAATAATCTTGTTGCCCATATTTTGAGCACTCTAATTTACTCAGAAGCCCTTGTTTCAATCTGCTGGGTTGGAGCAGTGTTTGCTTCCTCTGCATCTACTACACTACTTGCCCATAAAGCAAAGAACAGCATTGCCGCTCCTAAAGAGAGAAGGGCGGGAAGCATATTTTTATTGAAAGTATATTTGAAATCATTTGGGACAAGCGAAAGTTCAAAAGTGTTTACATCAATCTGCAGGGAATATTTTTCCTTCCTATTTTTTTTGCCCCACAGCCCAACTTCCTTTCTTATGCGTGCGAATTCTGCAGCAGTAACAAATTCCGGAAACGGATTTGTGCCTTCATCTTTTCTAAATTTGGTTGGGACAAGCCCAGAAGGACCGATAATCCCAGGCACCTTCCTTTTGGTTCTGATTCCATCGAATGTGAACCATGCAAAGGCAACTGCGGAGATAATCGTGAGCGCAGGCAGAGGATCAACTGAATCCACCATTTTTTCATAGGATTTTTCTTCTGCCATAACATATGTTTGGTTGTTGGTGTGCTCTCCTAAAATATCAGCTGTGCTGCAGGCAGTTCCCAGCAATGCAAGCCCACTGAATCCCGCAGCAGTTGCATATGCTTTTCTGGAATCGCCCCCATTGAATTTCTTTCCTGCTGGCGTCTCCAGTGCAGGTGCAGTTTTCCTTCCCCAAGGTTTTGTGAAACGATTTTGAATTTTAGATTTTGATGCCGTTGCGCAGGCCTTCCTCCGTGCAATCATTTTCATGTGAGTTACTCTGTGGGGAGTATGACGTATATTTAAAGGTTTCATAATGTTATAATATGTGGGAAAACGTTTATAAATATTAGTATCAAATTTGGAAAGCTACGACTGTTATATAGCCCTCTTTACATTTAACCTACACCTTTCCATATGCTAACATTTTTAAACACTATTATACACTAATAATAACATGAACTTATCCGCATCCCCCCAACCCAGGGCCCAAAAGGCAGTACCAATTCCTAAAGACCTAAAAGTTAAAATCCGCACGCTCAAATCTGAACTTATGGGCTTCCACAGCTCTAGTACAAAAGACCTCCGAAGGCTTCAATCTAACCTCAATATAGCAAGGCAAATGCTTGAATCCCCTAGCCTGAAAGGTCAGGAAATAGGCTCAAAGCGCTCTTCCCAAGCATTAACCTGCCAACAGGCTCAGCTTCCAAATTCACTCTTTAAACTTAGCGCCCCAGGACTTCAAAATGCATGGGAAATTCTTATTGACCGGGAAGAAGTTGTAGATGGTTTAACCGAAGACATTAACCGAAAAACTATTGAACTGATGAAGCTTATTCCGGACACCCCTCTATTTACTATAAAAGATGTGCGCAATGCTCTAGTTGGAGCATCGGTGGCTGCGCCTTGCTTTTATGCTACTCCAGTACTAGAGCCAACTACTCCGCTTTGGGCAAAAGCAATTGCAGTAGCTGGTGCCCTAATAGCAGGAGCAGCAGTCGTATTAGTTAAGGAAGGAACCTCCAGATACATAAAGGTAAATAATGCAAAAGAGCAAATTACTCNTGAATTAACTGAACTCAAGGCGTACCTGGAAAAAGCATTAACCAAATATGGNCAGGGAGTCGAAGAGATAATAGAGCGGCTTCACTTCCTCCTTCCAGAAGAAGAGGCCAAAAAAGCCATGACCGAACAAAGATTCTCTGAGGCCCTACTTTCTAGGGAGAAGGTTGCCTGATTTAGCCTCAACTCTTTTATTTCTAATTATTCAAAACACTTTACTGGTGAATTTTATGTTTATATCCACTTTAGGAAGCCACTCGGCATTAGATGTTTCTGAAGGAGCCAAGGCAGAAGGCTACAAATCCGTAGTCGTCTGCCAAAAAGGCCGTGAAACCACATATTCAAAGCAATACAAAACCCGCATGCGCGGAGGCAGGGAACTCGGAGTCGTAGATGAAGTACTCACCGTGGATAAATTCAAGGATATCGTTAATCCGGATGTGCAAGAGAAGCTTGCTGATTCTGTGTTTATTCCCAACCGCTCCTTTTCCGTTTATGTAGGCTATGACAATATAGAAGAAAAATTCAAAGTTCCAATCTTTGGGAATAAATATCTGCTCCGTGCGGAAGAGCGCAATGTTCCCAACAACCAGTATGATTTACTTAAAGCAGCAGACGTCAACATTGCGAAAACATTCAGATCCCAAGAAATCGATTCACTCTCTCTTGTAAAAGTGCAGGATGCCCGGCGTTCATACGAACGTGCCTTCTTCTTTGCAGCATCCCCAGAAGAATACGAAGAAAAAAGCCGAAAGCTGCTTTCTGAGGGAATAATTACTGAAGCCGACCTTAATGATGCGCGCATCGAAGAATTCATCCTTGGCGCCCAATTTAATTTCAACTTTTTCTATTCCCCGCTCCACAACGAGCTTGAACTCTTAGGGATAGACTGCAGAAGGCAAACCAACCTGGACGGTTTATTGCGCCTCCCAGCACCCCAGCAAATAGAAGCCCTCAAATACAAGCGCTTCACTACAATCGAAGCAGGACACATTGCATCCACGATGCGCGAATCCCTCCTTCAAAAGGGAATCGAGGCAGGAGAGCGTTTTGTAGAAACAGTAAAGAAATTCTATCCAAAAGGCTTAATCGGCCCCTTCGCTCTCCAGGGTGCAATTGAAGAAAAAGACGGCAAGGAACGCTTCGTAGTTTTTGATGTTTCCTTCAGGATGCCCGGCTCACCCGGAACCCGCTTTACCCCATATTCGTATTATTTATACCGCGAGCCGGTAAGCTTTGGAAGAAGGCTTGCAATGGAAATAAAAGAAGCAGAAAAAACAAAGCGGATGGAGGAGATTACCTCTTAGAAAATATAAAAAGCGGGATTTATCTATCCCAGTTCTGTGCTAAGAAGTTTATCCTGTCCGCTACCGCTGGTTTAGCTCTTCCTGCTGCCAGGAATTAAATTCCAATTCATCTTCCTGTTTGTCCAGTTGTTCATCCATTTTTTCCAATTCCTTTTCCATTGCGGCAAAAAGTTTCTCCAATTTTGCGTCGAGCTTTTCCTCTTTGGCTTCTGCAGATTTCCAACCCGCCGAACCTTCTTCATGCGTTAGTTTTATTCTCCAGGCCTCTTGTTTTTCCTCTTTGGTTACATGCAATGTTTCACGCAATTTATCGAAGCGCGAACTAAACGTTTCCATCTCGGAGTCCAATTCCTCCATGCATCTCCAATGTTCTTTTGTAAGCTCAAACCTAACCTCGCTGTCCTTACGAGCTTTTTTAACCTCATCCCTACCGCTGTACCATATATCTGTTTCTTCGATCTTATCCTTGCCAGCTCCCATTTTCTCAATGTCTGAAATGCAATGCCGAATCTCGGAGATTTCGAATCCAATAAGGCCCGTACCTACCATGATGCCTCCTACAAGAAGCCGGGTTGGCCATTTTGCTTTTGGTCTTTGCCTATTTTGATTAGTATTATTTTCCACCTTTTGCTTAACTTGCCTGTGTTTTGCCATATGTTATAATGAGTGTCAAAACATTTATAAATAACTCTAGTTTACCCATATCAGATAAAGCAAGCAGAAAAAACAAACAGATTGGAGGAGATTACCTCCTAAACTTTGGGAAACACTCCATTCCAAAAACGCTTTTCTTCAATTGCCCTTGCAATTAAAGCCCTATCTTCCATAGCTTCGATGTAACGCTCAACCGGATAATAACTCTCTTGTGTGATGATGCCGTCCAGTTCCAATAAAAGTGCTTCCAGCTCTTCCACTGTCTGCTCCAACAGCCCGCGTTCAATGATTTCAATTTCATCAAGCCTTCGTTGCATAATGCGCCTCTTGTTTTCTTCATGCACAAGTTCAGGGACAGGCTTCTCATCTGAGCCTTCCCTCAATTGCTCAATAATCCTGTTTTGCGCAATCAATAATTCCACAAGCTCATCCTTGCTCTTTTCTTCCAATTCCAGCGCGAATTCCGCTTCAAGCTCTTGCATCTCCTCTCTTGCAATCTGTTCTTTAAGTTCACGCTCCGCATACCAGCCACTTTCAATTAACCGTTTTTGGAATTCAACAATGCGCCTTATCTTGCTTACCTGCTCCCGGATGCGCTTGTCTCTTTTGTTTTTGGAATATTTCTCCACACTCTGTTTTTTGCAGGGCACATCTTCCTTGCCAGCATTTTCATCTTCCGAAATAAAGAAGGCTGCGCCTCCGATTCCAGCAGCCACAATCAGCCCACCTACAAGCGGATGCCGCGCAACCCATCTTTTTTTGGGCCTGAGAGTTTCCTTGTGATTAGGATATTCAACTTTAGAACTGCGCACTGATTTGGCCATGTGTTTACTTATGTGATAAAGTGCTTATAAATATTATGTTCAACCATCAACGCTTCCTATAATATTTCTATATTTAGAATTCTTATTTTTAAGAAGCACAATCCTGGACTTCTCATCCTCGTCCTCAAATGAGTAATCAGGCAAAAACACAAGCAATTTCTCACAAAGCTCCTTCATATACTCATGCGTTGGCATGTTCTCAGCACCCAACCTTTTCCTTGAATACCCCAGATGCATATACGCCTTCACTTCAATAAAATCAGCACCGCTCTTCTCAAACATTTTCCCATAAAGCGGAAGCATAGATTCTAGGTCATTTATTCCCTTAATCACAGTAAACCTCAAGACTCTCCTGCACGGAAATTCTGCAATTAATTCAAGCGTCCGATTTATTCTCCCCCACCCATCAGGGTAAACCGGTACATTTACTTTATCAAAAGTTTCCTTCCGAGCAGCGTCTACAGAAATATACAATTGTGTAGGCAACGCTTTCTCTTCCTTAAGCCTAAGCAGCATTTCCGGCTCCTGCCCATTAGTAACCAAAAACACGGTTTTAACTTCTTCCCTTTCTTTCAAATTTCTAATTAATTCCGGAAGCTTAGGGTAAAGTGTAGGCTCTCCGGATAAGCTAATTGCCCAATGCGCAGGAAACGAATCCAATACCCTGCGGAATAATTCTTCATTAACATCCTCTGCCCCACCAAGCCCGGAAATCAGTTTCCGCTTAGCCGCAATGGTCCCCTCAATAATTTCATCTGGCGAATCAACTTCCTCCTCACCCATCGCCTTAAACTCCATCCATTCCATAGGCCTCCAGCAAAAAATGCAGTTCTGTGAGCACCATGCAGCAGCTGGGCTCATCTGCGCACACGAAGCAGTATCCGCTCCATAAAATTTCTGCTTATAGCATGCCCCTTTCCCGCGCAGCATGCGCTTGGTCCAGCCGCAAATTTGCACAGCAGAATGGTTCCCAACAATCCCGTACTGCTTTTTCAAAAATTCCTCTACTACTTTATCAGAAAAAGAAAACTTGCCCCGGGATTCACTCATCCTATTTCGCCTTTTTCAGGGCTTTTCCAAGCTCAGTAAGGTCAGATTCCAGCTGTTTGCATCCACGCACAAGCAATTCTTTAGGGGCCATTTGGTAAAAGCTCTCGGCCATGAAGTTGATGTTCCCTTTTTCATCCTGTTCGTATGCACTCATCCCGGATTGGAATTTTGCATGAGTCTGGCCGGTTCCCACAACCGCCTTTCCTTCCAAACGAAGATTCTGCCCTTCAAATAATGTAATTATGGGAATGCGGTCCCGGGCAACTTTTACATCTTTGTCTTGGGATTTTAAGTCCCCGGAGTAAACAACTTTAGGTCCGCTCTCGTCCAGGGAAAAAGCCACCTCCATCTCCCCAGATGTGCCTTTAGGGGTAATCAAAGGAATAAGCCCAATCCTGTGAGAAACATATTCATCAAACATTGAAGAGGTATTCTCATACATCATAACGCTGTTAATCGCCATTATAGGGACACGCCCCATACAGTATCTGCGTATTGCATTAATCACTGAGAAATCCGCACCACTCAATTTCAGGGAAATCCTGTTTCCCTTTAATTCAACAAGTTCAGCTTTCATCCGCTTACACCCTCCTTCCCCTTCTTCCTCCTTTTCTTTTCATGGAGTCTGTGGGTATCGGTGTAACGTCTTCAATTCTTCCTACCCGAACTTTCATACGGGCAATTGCCCTAACTACTGCCTGTGCTCCTCCTCCAGGAGTCTTTGAGCCATTTCCCCCAGGTGCGCGAATTTTAATATGAACGGTGTCAACGCCCCGTTCTTTTAGGTCACCAACAACTTTTTGGGCTGCCTGCATTGCTGCATAAGGCTTTCCTTCTTCCCTTGAGGATTTAACCATCATTCCGCCGCTTGCCCAGGATAAGGTTTCAGCGCCGCTAATGTCAGTTGCAGTAATAATAGTGTCATTCTTGGACGAATAAACATGCACAACAGCCAATTTTCCAGGCTTCTTTTTCTTTGGAGGCTCCTTTACTTCTTCCTCTGCTGCAACAACTTCTTCTTTTTTGACTAATTTTTCCTCAACCTTTTCTTCCTTTACAGATTCTTTTTTCTCTTCAGGTTTTGGAGCTTCCTTTACTTCTTCAGCCGCAGTTTTTTCCTCAGGTTTTGGAGCTACTTTTTCTTCTTCAGCCATAATATTCACCCTTAATCAACCACCTTGTCTGCAGCAGGAGGAAGGTCCAATTCTTTAGGAGCTTCTTCCTTAACCTCAACTTCAGCAGACTCTTCCTTGGCCGGTACCTTTGGTGCAGGTTCTTCCTCCTCTTCAGGCACTTCCAAGTCAATTTTTTTGTAATATGCAATTGTGTCATCTTCAGACACAGGGACCAGGTAACTGGGAGAATCTACTTTCCTTCCCTTTATGGAAATGAATCCATGGGTAATAAGCTGCCTTGCCTGCTTTGCAGTTTTTGCAAGCCCTCGCTTGAGTACTCTGGTTTGGAGCCTCCTCTCAAGCACATCCCGAACACTGAGGGAAAGAACCTGTTCGAGTTTTGCACTCCTGTCCAGAATTCCAAGCCTGGCAAGCTTGTTCATCAATTTTGGAAGGTCCCTTGAACGCTCGTCTTCACCTACTGACAAGAGCCTCCTTGCCTCACGCCTCATTTTCTTGAGCTCCTGGTTCATAACCCAAAGCTCCCTCATTGTCTTGAGGCCATATTCGCGCTTAAGTGCCTTTTCCTCACTGATTCTCTGCGTTTCCCAAAGCCTTTTTGGGTGTTCGTATTTGTTCTTGAAGTTTCTTGGGTCTCCCATACAACATCACCTATTTCTTCTTGTCTCCTTTCTGTGCTGGCTGTTGGGCTTTCCTTACCACACCCAGGGACATCCCATGCCTTCCAGTGTTTTTAGTTCTCTGCCCACGGACCTTTTGTCCGTATGCATGCCTGTATCCTTTCCAGCTATAGAGCTTCTTTTCATTTTCAACGTCTTGCCTCTGTGAGAACACAAGATCATTCATTGTATTGTGGACATCCTTTCCAGTCTCAGAGTCTTTCCTCCTGTTTAGGAGGTATGAAGGAACCCCGTGTTCCTGAATTCTTGCAAGAATGCCATCAATCTGTTCAATCTGCGCATCCGTAAAAGTTCCAACTTTTACATCCTCCTTTATCTTGAGTTCCTTTGCAATAATTTTAGCAACAGACTTGCTGGTTGTGTGGCCAATTCCCTTTACTGCAAGAAGTGCCCTCTTAAGTGGAATGTGTCCCCGTACATCTTTTCCTGCAAGCCTGATAATTCCCCTTACGCCTTCTTCTTCCACAAACACTTTCTTCTTGACGGGTTTGGGCGCTGCGGCTGCTTGTGCTGCTTTTGCAACTTTTGCAGGGGTTTTTTTCTTTTTTGTATCTTTAGTATTCTTCTTCTTAGCTTTTGCCATTTATTCACCAATCGTTGAGGGTGCGCGGAGGTCCGTTAACTTGGATAGAGCCACCCTTCATTACTTTTCTTTTTGAACCCAAATAATTGGGTTCCCGCCCTAAAGCTCTGTTGTGCAAATCCAGTGTGTGCCTTCAGAGGATATAATCTCCCTGAATAAATAAATCAACATAAATCACACGGGATATGTGCAGAGTCTATTAATTTATAGTAACCTTTTTAAAGGTGCTTCTAAACCACCGAACGCGTAAATACTTAGCCCTATTAATTTTGCCCCCCTATTCCCATCATGCAAATCTACTTAATTCAGCACGGGGATGCCAAGCCAGAAGAGGAAGATCCAGAAAGACCCTTATCCAACACCGGAATGGAGGAAACCAAGGCCATTGCAGCAAAGCTTAAAGAACTAAGCATAAAACCAGCCAAAATTTTCCACTCCCCCAAGCTCCGAGCCAGGCAGACAGCAGAACTTCTTGCTTCTGCTTTAGGTTCGGTTGCAGAGGAAACAGAAGGCCTAAAACCCAAGGACAATCCCCAAACAATAATTGGGAAGATTGGCACCCTGGAAGAAACAGGAACCTATATGTTCGTAGGCCACCTTCCGCACCTGGAGTTGCTTTCCGCCCTTTTGCTTACAGGAAAAACCAAGCCGCCAATTCACATTTCCAGGTATTCTGCTCCGCTTTGCCTAGAAAACACTGAAGGAAACTGGCGCATAAAGTTCTATCTTCTTCCTGAATTGCTCTAAAGTTTCCGTTTCCTTTAAATCCTTTTTCCCTCATTTTCTTCCCCATGGATTCTGAATCGGAGGAAGGTGATGAAGGTGAGCATGGGAACACACATACTTGTAAATCTGCACGGATGCCCTTCGGAACTTTTAGAGCGTGTTGAAGTAGTCTCCAAACTCCTTAATGAAGTAGTTTCTGAAACTAATCTTACCAAATTAGGTGAAAACCACCATCAGTTTGACCCATATGGTGTTACTTCAATACTCCTTCTTGCGGAATCACACATTAGCATCCATACCTGGCCAGAACAAAACGGCTCTGCTGCAGTAGACATTTTTACCTGCGGAGACGCAAAAGATGCTGATCGTGCTTATGAGGCGCTCAGGGCCAAGTTCAAGCCAACCAAAATCAGTGCCCAGAAAATAATCCGGTGACTATTATGGGAGATGATACGATTTTTTATTCCCTCAACCCCATGGCGATGGTTAAGCTTAAAGGAAAGCTTATAATAAAAAAGAAAACTCCTTACCAAGAGATTACAGTTTTCGATTCTCCAGCCCTTGGACGCATAATGCTAATTGGAGAAGGGGATTATGCAGTAACTCAATTTGCAACAAAGGATGAAAAGCTTTATCATGAGGCAATAGTCCATCCCCCGATGGCAGTATTTCCCAACCCAAAAAAAGTCCTGGTAATTGGAGGGGGGGATGGAGGAGTAATCCGTGAGATACTCAAACATCCTGTGGACAAAGTAGTTCTAGCTGAATTAGACCCCGCCGTAATCGAGATCTCTAAAGAATATTTTCCAACCCTCTCTAATGGTGCATTCAATGACCCTCGACTGGAAGTAAAAATTGGGGATGCCCGCAATTATGTTGAGAACACTTCTGAGAAATTTGACGTTGTAATAATCGACTTAACTGACCCAGAAGGTCCAAGCAAATTCCTCTTTACAAAAGAATTCTATACAAAATTAAAATCTAAAATGACTCTCGGAGGAGTCCTCTCAGTCCAAACCGGTTCCCCAATTTTTGAACCAGAAGTAAGCGGCCGCGTAAACGCAACTCTCAAAGAGATATTTGCAAATACTGCGCCCTACGCTTCGTTTGTCCAAACCTTCTTTATCGTTGAGAGTTATGGGCTTGCAACAGATTCCCCTATTGAAGATATTGCTTCCAGGCTCAAAGAGCGCAACATTAAACTAGAGGCATATCTTCCTGAAGAATTAGAATCAATGATTAATCACTCCCATCCTGTTTTGCGTGCAGTTATTTCCCAAAAATGGAAGCCTTCTATTGATTCAGATGCAGTTGATATTTCGGAAGTTCGCTATTACGAAGAATAGTTACTCCGGGATTGTAGCTGGAGGGCACAAATTGACGCGGAGAGGGTCTGAGAAATCTGAAGATTTCTTCCCCTCTCTCGCTTGCATAGGAGAGAATCTCCTTCTCCGCAAAAAAGACAGAAGTAGATTGTGTTTTTTGATTCCGGTTTTTGCTTCGAAGCAACACTCCTGTAAAAACCGACGCGGAGAGGGTCTGACTAATCTTCGGCATTCGCCTCCGATTAGTTCCCCTCTCCACTCGCTTTGCTCGCGGAGAGGGAGATTTGAACTCCCAAGCCCGTAAAGGCACACGCTTTCCAGGCGTGCGCGATAACCAGATTCTGCCATCTCCGCAAAAAATTTGTGTTAGTAGTTTCTATCCAATTTATTTTTATTACTTACTGCTGCATTCTCTTTATGCGACCATTCCAAGTATTCCTAGTGCTAGCAGTTATCTTGATGGCTGGCTGCCCTGGTGAGGGCACCGAACCTGCAGCTCCGCAAGAGAATGGAGAGCCAATTTCCCCAATTAAGCAAGTGGGAAAACATGAGGCGTATGTTACTCCTGATGAAACCGAGCCCCAGGAACCGGGCCAATTTGAACCGGAAGAAATTACAACCCGCTCTTATTACATTGGAGTAATTCCCTCCCCACAAACTGAGCCGGAAACCTCTTTTGATGACTTAATTGATGCGTATGCTGAAGCAGGAGAACTTGGAGAGATAATGATGGTTTGGAGCGACCCTAATTGCATTGGTCTATGCGAAAAACTAACGCAAAACCGGGTAGTGGAAGCAGTAAGGAACAATGGAATGGAACCCGTGCTTACCCTGAGTTTCGTAACTTTAATAGAAGTGCCTGGAGAGGGCCTGGAATACACAATCTGCTGGCCCAACCACACCGCAGTCAATATCACAGATACAGCATTCCGGGAAGCATGGGTAACTGAAGCAAAAAACCTTGCAGAAGATTTCCAGCCCAAATACCTCTCGTTAGGAAATGAAGTTAATGATTACTTTTACCTGCATCCCGAAGACTTGGAATCCTACCTCTCACTATATGATGAAGCATATACAGAAATCAAAAAAGTTTCCCCGGATACACAAGTTTTCGTAGTATTCTCCTACACCCACCTAATAGACAACGATCAATGGGAGCTGGTTGAAACCTTTGATGCGAGGGCAGACATTATAGGCCTTACAACCTATCCCTGGAAGCATTATGATGCCCCAGAAGAACTTCCGCAAACGTATTATGTCCAGGTAACAAACCACACGAGCAAGCCCATCGCATTTACTGAAATCGGATGGCCTTCGGATGATTCCGAAACTGAACAGGCAGAATTCCTAAGTGTTTTCCAGCAAAGAACAGCAGGAATGGACCTGGAAATGGTCAACTGGCTCTTTCTTCACGAAGTAAAACTTGAAGGAAATATTGGAAGCATAACTGAAGAAGAAACACAGACAATTGCACTCAAAACAGCCAATGGGACCAAAAAAGAAATTTATTCAAAATGGGAAGAGCTTTCAGAAGCAGAAATCAAGCCTTAATAAATGCAATTGCTCAATATCCATCCATGAGCTTAACTTTCGTATTGGCCAAAGATATGGAGTCAAAAGAGATCCTCAATTTTTGGAAGAAGAATGGCATAACAATCTCTCCAACAGACAACGAAAAAGAATTAAAAATGGCAGCCAAAATAAACCCCGACCTTTTCCTAGTCGCGCTCGATAACGATGCCCAAGTAATGGGCACTGTTTGGGGAACTTTTGATGGACGAAGAGGATATATCATCCATCTGGCGGTGGAAAGAAGTTTTAGGGGAAAAGGCTTGGGGAAGCAACTCATGCAACAACTGGAAGTTGCTTTCCACACTTATGGGATATATAAAGCACACATATTCGTGGAAAAGCACAATGCCAAAGTGATAGATTTTTACAAGAAATTGGGATATTCTGTCAGGGAGGATTTGACCATTCTCTCAAAAATTTTGCAGAAAAAATAATTTATTCAAAATGGGAAGAGCTTTCAGAAGCAGAAATCAAACAATGAGCTGAATCCGCTCGCTCTTAACAATCCTTCCCCTCTTTTTTTCATTCATTTCCAGCCCATCATATAGTGCGGTTCCAACTCCCACGAACTTCCCAGCATCNGTATAAAGAGAAACATGTTCTCCCTTGCGTACTAAAGGCTCTGCAGCACTNAAGCCCGGAGCCATCANCTGCGCCCCCTTAGCCAGGCTCAGGGCAGCATTGTCCTTAACATAAACGCGCCTGAAGTGCAGCAGTGTATCAATAGGAATAATACATTTCCTGAGCAAAGCGTCGTCCTTTTTTTCTTTCCAGAGCCAATAAGCATCAGTTAATTCCTGCATAGTATGTGCGGAATCCTCCCGGATACGGCCTACTGCAGTGCGCCTTAACTCTTCCATAAATGCAGATGTTCCTGCAGCACGCCCTAAATCTTCACATAAAGTGCGGATATAAGTCCCAGCTTCTACGGTGGCCCGGAAAAGCACCCGCTTTCTGTCAATNTCAATAATTTCAAGTGAGTGCACAAAACGCTTCCTGGGAATCTTTTTAACTGCAGACATCTTGGGCGGAGTTTGTGTAATCTCCCCTCTAAACGAAGCAAATAAGTCCTCCAGGTGCTCTGCAGAAAGCTCTTTCTTGAATTTGCAGATTCCCACATAAGTTTTCCGCTTAGATGCAACATACTTCAATAATTTGGTGGCGCGCCCCAATGCAACTGGCAAGATTCCTGAAACATCCGGGTCCAGAGTTCCTGCATGCCCCGCACGCGGGACTTCAAGAATCTTTTTTACCCAGGAAGTAACCTCATGGCTCACAGGGCCACACGGCTTGTCAACCACAACGACCCCAGAGTCCAGAAGCTCAGGCACATCCATACTCTTTATGCCTTGCGGGAAGTAGGTTCCAGGTGCCTGATGCTTACCCTGCTCTCCTTTCCCTTAGCATCAGTTACCATCACAAAATTATTGTCAACTACTTTAGTGATTGTAACCTCCTCTCCGGAATCCTTTCCCATTCTTTTTATGCAAATCCTGCCTTCTTCAATTGCTGCCATAAATTTCACCCTTTCTTTTCTTCAAGCGCCCCAAGCGCAATCTTAACCATCTCTTCCGGAAGATTTTCTTCCGAATTAATCTCCAAGTCAAAATCCCCATGCTCCAGAATGTCTATTCCATAGAGCTTAAGGTATCTCTCTCTATTATCGGCATCCCTCTTCTTTGTGTGCAGAAGTGCCTCTTCAACAGGGATGCCTTCACGGTCTGCAAGCCGTTCTGCACGCACTTTTAGAGGTGCCTCCACCCAGATGCGGTAATCCGCATCAACCATCCAGGGCCCAAGCCATGTGGTAACAACACAATTTCCCCCGGATGCAGCTTCTTTTAAGTGGGCATCAAATTTTTTGTCTATTTCCGGGTCTGCATGAGCCATTTTCTGGAATTCCAGCAAGGAAACCCCAGCAGCTTTTGCAAGGTCCTTGAAAGTGGGACAAATAACTCTATACCCAAGCTTTTTGGCTAAGGCTTTTCCAAAGGTATTCTTCCCGCTTCCGGCAAGCCCGGAAACAGCTATAATCATTTGACAATCCCCTCTACATACTTTCTGTAGATGAGGTCCACTTCTTCAATGCTCTTGAATTTGTCCTTTACACGGGCAGCTTCAGTCACTACTTTTCGCTGGCATTTTGGGCAAAGCACCCCACCGAATTTCCGCTCCGGCCTTCGGGAGCTTTTTGGGCCGTCTTTGCGTACTCCCAGCAATTTTGCCTTGCAGATTGCACAGCTTGCCCCACCAGTTTTTCTGCGGACATAATATTCCCTGCTTTTTCCAGAAGGAACCCTTTTCTTGACCTTTCTTATTGAAGTTGACCTGTTTTTTGGACTTGTCATAACATTCACCTATTTTTTTTCAATCCTCTTTTTTATCTGCCCTATCCCTATTCCCGCAATAATTGCTACTAAAATAAACCAGATGTTTACTCCGTTTAGCGTACGGGTATTGAGGATTGGCAATTCGAATGGGAGCTTTAAGTGGAACCAGGTTCCACTGTTGGCAGTTGCTACAACGCTGGTCGTATANTCAGGAGGGACCGCGCAAACAACTGCAACCTCATTTTGTGAATATGATTCTTTGTCCAGNGAAACATCCATCTTTTCTCCATTAATTGTCCCTGAAGGCAAAAAGCTTGCACCTTCCACCCCATGATAAATAATCGTTCCATTCTCAGCTTTTTGGGAATCCTGTTCGTAAGCCTTAACATCAACATACCATGGACCAATGGCTCCAGAGAGAGGTATTTCCCCACACCAGACATCCCCTTCTTTGACGAGTTCTACAATAATGTCATCATTTAAATGCGGGTCAATTGAGTTAAGCATCCACATAAAGCTCATAAACACTATGATGATTACTCCCATTACCTTAAACTGCCCAATCATCATTCCGTTAAACTCGGGCATAACTTTGTCCTGTTTAACCTTAATCTCAGCCATTCGCTTGTCATTCTGTTTCTTCATTGCATCCATGTATTCCTTGTTAAGCGAATTGACTTCTTTTTGGAGGACTTTCATCCTGTCCATGTCTACAAGTTTGCCACGGATAAATTGGGAGAGTATTGCGTAGATTAGCCCGCAGAGGGCAATTACCCAAAAAAACATTTCCATAGTAATCATTTGAATTCACTACTCCAAAATATTTCTCAGTTCTGCTGAGGCCTTTTCCACTTCTCCCTGTGCATTATATATTATCTTTGCAGGGCATCCACGGTGGGCAGCATAAGCAGCCAGAAGAGCACGGTTTATTGAATCATGTTCTGTTACATCTTCAAGAGATAGGTCATCCTTCCTTTCTCTGGTTGGATCATTGCCCCTCCTTGCAAAAACTTCCTCAGGCTTTGCAGTAATAAGCACAAGTGCCTCAACCTTTAATTTTGAGAGAAGCTCGAAGGGGAGCCCTGGTAAATACCCTTTAGGGGTTTTGATTGAGCAATGGGTATCAAGCACAACAGTTCCCTCTTCTGCTGAAAGCCTGTCTGCTACTGCAGCCTGCACTTCTTTCTGCTGGCTAAGAGGAAGCTTTCTGAGCTGGTCCCGGTTCTCAATTCCAAATTTCTCCCCTGCAATCTCAAACATAAGAGTGCCATAGTTGAGCATCTTCACTTCGCTGTTTATTGCTCCAGCTAACACAGTGCTTTTTCCGGCTCCAGGCAGTCCCATCACAATAATCATTCTCATCCGCCTCCGATAATCTGGTTTAGGAATGGAGCATTCTCAAGCATCTTCTGGCGCTTTAGCTGCTGGTATGTCCTATAGAAAATACCTACAGTAAGCAGGATACCCGTTCCTGTACCCAGTGCCCCGGAGAGATCCGCAAGCCCTGCAAGCAAACCTACCAGGAATGAACCTAGGAATATTAGCGGCGGGATGTACTTATCCAGAATCTTCTCCAGCATCCTCCTGTCTGTTCTCCATCCAGGAATCTGCATTCCAGATTGAATCAGCTGGTCAGTCATTCCTTTAGTGTCCATGTTGGAAGTTTCTGCCCAGAACTTACCAAATAATACTGATACAAATGATAAGAATAATACATATACAATAGCGTGCACCCATTCGGGTATTCCAAATATTGGGGTAACCCCATTCATAATAAAATTAATATGCGCAACCGTATTCTGCCCCCCTCCATAAATTGGGGTAACCAAGTACAAGAGCCCATCGCTCAGCCGGTTATTGGCATCCACATACCCAAGCAAATCAACAACATCGATCCCTCCAATATCAAAACTTAGCCCACTAAGCCCTACTGCAAATAATTGTACATTCATAAGCAGTGCACTGGCAAAGATAACCGGGATGTTGGACAGATAGAAAAGGTTAAGCGGAAGCTTGGGGCTCATTCCTCTGGCCCGTTGATAAGCCAGAGGAATCTCTACTTTAACTCCTTCTCCATAAGACACCACAATCCATACAATCACTGTCATCAAAATCGGTGCAAGTATGATGAGTGCAGTTGGAATCGCTTCAGCTCCTCCACCTGCTACTGCTCCAAGTACTCCAGTTTCTCCAAAAATGAGCCCTATTGCTCCTCCAATTATTGAGAATGAAACACCAGCAGCAATAAACAAGCTGATTCCGCTTCCAATTCCATATTTGGTTACAACCTCATCCAGGTACAAAACAACAACTGAACCAAGTGCAATCTGCAGGATGACCAGAGGCATTGCAATTTCCGGGGCAAGCCCTTCAGCAAGCATTACTCTTCCAGTTACGACGAAGATTGTTGCTTCTACAAGTGCAATCAGAATAGCAAGAACTTTCTGCAGTTCCTGGAATTTTACTTTCTGCTTTGGGTCTTTTGGATCCAAATCAATAATTCCCGCACCTGAGAAGAGCTGCAGGAAAATGCTGGCTAACACAATTGGCCCGATACTTGTAGTCAGGAGACTGCCTAGTTTAGATGCAGTAATCATCTGCAGGAAGTCAAACTGGCCTCCAACATCTGATGCACCAAAAGCAATCACATTGTACATTAAGAAGAAGATAAACAGGGCTATGCCTGTCCAGATAAATCTTTCTTTCACATCCGGAGGCCTTGTTGGAGGCTTAATCTCCGGAAGCAGCTGTGCTATCTTGTGGCCAAAATCCAAAATTGCTCCCATTTCATTCACTCTATTTTAGAAATGCTGCCGCCTGCAGCCTTAATTTTTTCTTCTGCCTTCTTGCTCCAGGAAGATGCCTTGACATTCACAGGGTGCATAATCCTGCCCGTAGCAAGAACCTTCCCTTTAAATGCAATATCCTTTTTCCCTTCATTCTGTGCAAGAGTGTTAATTTCATAAAGATTCAATACTGGTGCCCGTAGCCTTCTTCGCTTTAAGCCCTCCCGTCCAAACCTGTCTGGATCGTTGGTAGTTACCCAGCTCCATTTGTGCTTATGGAGACCTGCATTTCCTACGCCTCCCCGGCACCCGGAGCCTCTTTTGTTTTTAACATTTCCTGTGCCGCAATGCCTGGTTCCACGGAATTTGCCTACCTTTCTGCTTTTTCTTGCTGGCATAAACATCACCCTATCTACATCATCCTTTTGATAAGAGAATCCATGTCCTCCCGTTTTCCCAGGTCCCCTTCGGGTGCCGGCTTTTTAATCGTTTTGTAGCCTTTCCTGGGCGGATGAAGCCTGAAAACAGGATCCACGAAGTTCTTCACGTTCTCTTCATGCATGATTTTCTTTGCAACCTGCTTAATTTCTTCATCCTCCATAATCTCCCTTAACATCCTGCTTCCTTTTTCCCCCCTCTTCCTGAGAAGCGCAAACAAAGTATCCTCTGAAATTACTCCATAGGTTACATAGTCCTTGCATCGCTTTACCATGCCCATGTTTTGGGGGGTATCCTCAACAACCACACAGTTATTTTCTTTCTCAATGTTAAGCAGCTTCATAGTATGCTTGGTTTTAGGAGCAATATTCCGTATCCCCCTAATTCTTACTACTGCGATTTTCATGCTCTATCACCCGGCTGTGGCTTCATCGTATTCAATGAATCCAGTGCGTTGATTGTTGCCATGGCCATGTTGTATGTGTTGTCTGTTGAGCCTTTTGAAAAGCTCCACACATCATTTATCCCGGCAATCGTAAGCACCTTCTTGACTACTGCATTTGCTGCAAGCCCAAGCCCCTTTGGAGCAGGCTTCAAAACCACCTGCGTGCTTCCGAATTTTCCAAGCACTTCCCTTGGAAGCGAATGCGTTCCTCCACATCTGCACTCCCATGAACCGCATCCCTTCTTCACCGAAATCATATGCTTTCTAGCATCCAGCATTGCATAATCAATTGCAGGCTTTACTTCATCATTTTTACCTACACCAATTCCTACATGGCCCTTTTTGTCCCCCAAAACCACAACAACTCTAAAAGACATTTTCCTTCCGGAGTCCGTAGTTCTCTGGGTTGGAGACACAGTAAGTGTTTCTGCTTCAAGTTCCGGAAGCAGTGCATCAATAATCTCAGGCTCAAGAATGGGCTTTCCCATATTGTAAATCTCTTCAAGGTCAGTAATATCCTTGTTTTTAACTCTTCTTCCGATTTCGGTCTTGGGTTCCCACACATCAATGTTGAGCATCCTTACCCGTTCATCTCGTTTTCTTCTTCTTGCCATAAAAATCACTCCTTGCTGATTGCCTCCTTCGCGCTCTCAAAGAGCGAAGTGAATTTCTTCGGATCAAAGCCCTCTTTCATATATGAGGAGAACCTCTTTTTGTAGTCTGCATCCGAAAGTGAATTTGCAAGTGCTTCGATATGGGCCCCTTTTACTCTCTCTGGGTCTACAATCTCTTCCCCGCTTGGGCTGGCCAATCCCGCGTCCATTGCACCCTTTTGTGCAGCAAATGGAAGCCCCCCTATGATAGGTGGAACAAGCCCAATATCCAGAACAAATTCCTTCACTCCTGCCTTCTTCCCAAGCATTCCTGCATAATATCCTGTGAGGTATGCTGTTGGAAGGTTTCTTCTGGAGGCCCACTTGAACTTCTTAAGGTTTTTGGAATTTACAGACACAAGCACCTTGTCCCCATTTGGGTCAAACTCCACAATCTGAACGAGCACGTGCTTGTTGCTCCTGCGCACAACCATCCTTGGTTTGCCGGATTTAACAAGAGCAAGCCTTTTTCTGTAGTCTGTAGCCTTCTCCTTTCTTCTCCGAAATGGAACTACATATGTTGGTCCTTTTGCTTTTGACATAACAATCACTTCTTCTTGGGAGCAGCCTTCTTGGATTCATCAAGCGGCTTTTTCTCCATGGTTTCCTCCTTTTTGGGAGACGGTTTGGGAGCAGCTTTCTTCTCCTCTTTTTTAGAAACTTCCCTTACCGGCTTTGTTTCATCATACATCTTGTTTTCCTTTAGGTAAGTAAGGAGCGCTTTCTTTCCCCTGAATGAGCCGCCCTTAATCTTAAGGTAGACTTTCCTTTTGTATTCAGCAGGCACTTCCTCGCTTTTTATGAGTTCTGTAAGATATTTTCTCTGGGCACGGATTCTCTCCATCCAGCCTTCCTTTTCTCCTTTTCTGGAGAATTTTTTGCCCCTTCTTTTTCCTGGCCCTTTGTGCTTGCGCGGTGGCTTGCTCCTTGGTCCAACATATCTGATGCTGTAAACAGCGCCATCATCAATAAGGCCGCGCACATCCTCTCTTGTCAGTGCTTCCATTGCGCGGGCGTACTCATCCTGCTTAATGCGAATCCTGTTTACACCCACATTAAGGATGTCTGCAGCAAGCCGCTTTACAGTAGTAGCAGTCATTTTTTCACCTCTTCTCCTGCGTTAAGGACCCTAAGATTCATCTCCTTGGCCTTAGCAACAATATCTGCCTTCTTCTTCTTGCCCACTCCGCCCGCAATGCGCACAAGCACATTCTCAGCGCCTTCAAGCTCATTAACATTGTTTACAAGAATTTCCGGGAGCCCAAGTGGGTGCAATCCTCGCACATCTTCAGTGTTTTTGTTTCCCACTTTTGGGCATGCTCCAAACCAGGCCTTCCTAATTCTCTTCTTGTTGTCAACCCCGCGAGGCTTTCTCCACCTTGGCTTAACGCTCTTCATCCTGCGTTTCCCAGTAGAATTGGGAACATAAAATTTCTTTTTGGGCTTTTTGGTTACATCAATCTTCTTCTGCGCAGGTGTTTTTGCAACAGCCTTGGCAGGAGCAGCCTTCTTTGTGGTCGTTTCTTTTTCAGCCATAATAATCACCTAGTCCTCCACCGGGTAAATCCCATCCTGGAATATCCTGCAGTCGTGCCCTTTGATTTTAGTTGTCTTCCTGATGTTTGCAACAGTCTGGCCCACTGCTTCTTTGTCCGTACTGGAAACAAATACTTCCTGGCCTTTGATTTCGACCTTTGCATTTCCATGGACTTTAGTCTTTCTTGGCTTTCTCTCCCCCAGGAAGTTCTTTACAATGATGTCCCTTCCCTTTACTTCCAAACTGATTGGAAAGTGGGAGTACCGTATCCTCATTTTTTGAGTAAAGCCCTCTGTCACACCCTTGAACATATTGGTGAGGTGGGCCCTTACGGTGTGCTCGATTGCGTTGCCCCTTCCGTTTACACTAAGGGTATCGCCTTCAAGCTTAAGTTCAAGGATAGTTCCTCTGAACTCCCTTTCAACAGACCCATTGGATCCATTGGCCGTTACCTTGTTTCCTTCCACAGCAACGGTCACACCTGCAGGTATTTTTACCTCGATCATCCTAAATCACATCTCATTAATCTAATATACAAATGCAAGCAGCCTTCCGCCAACCTGCTTCTCTTCCGCATCCCTGTTTGTAATTACTCCAAGCGGGGTAGATGCCACAACAAGCCCCACACCCACTCCGGGAATGTAGCTTTGCTCGATTTTTGCCCACTCATTCTTTTTTACAGGCATTCTTGGCTTGATTACTCCACAGTTGTTGATGAATCCACCAAGAACTATAGTGTAGTATCCACCTTTTCCATCGTCCACAAACTCGTATTTCTTTACATACCCATGCTCTTTGAAGAGCCTGAGGATTTCTCCAACAAGCTTGGATGCGCGCACAGTACACTCTTCTACACCTGCCATTTCATGGGTCTTGATCGTGTTCATCGCGTCTCCCAAAAGATCTCTTGCCATTAAATTCACCTAGTATCTCCTGAAGCCGATGGATTCACCGACCTCCCTAAAGCATCTCCTGCAGATATACAGGTCGTACTTTCGGATTACCGCTTTTGCGGTTCCGCAAATTTTGCATTTGCGCCTTCCCTTTCCTTTGTATTTTTCGTTAAGTGGAACCTTTGCCATTTAATCACTCCATAGTAACATCAAATTTGCTCTTTGCAAACTCCATTGCATCCTCTTTTGTCAGAAGATGCTTCTTTCCAACCTTTGAGGCCTTAAGGTTTCTCCTCTTTACACGTTCTCCAGACCTTATGAGTGTAACACACACATCAAAACCAATCATCGCCATGTTTGGATTATATTTGGCTCCAGGGAAATCGATATATTCCTTTATTCCAAAGGAGAAATTTCCCCTGTTATCAAAGTTGGATTCTTTTAAGACTTTCTTTTTTGCAGCCAAAGCTTTAGTGAGGAATTCTGCTGCACTTTTTCCCCTGAGAGTAGTTTTAACTCCAATTGGGAGCCCTTTTCTCAATTTGAAAGTTGGGTTCCTGTCTTTTGCCTTGGTTTCAATTGCAGTGGAGCCTGTAAGTGCTTCCATAAGCGCCTTTGCGGAATTTAAGCCGTCTCCTGGTTCACCCACACCCATGTTCACAGTGACCTTGTCGATACGAATCTCTCTCATTGGGTTCTCTTTTTCTGCCATTTTCAGACACCCCCAAGCCCTTCGTTTTTATTTTCCGATGCACTTTCTTCGCCCTTTCCACTTTTTCTCGGGCTTGTAGGTGTCTCACCCACCACAAAGAGGTAGTTTGCAAGTGTCCTAAAACTCTCATCCCCGGAAGTTACCAATGCTTCTGAAGGCCTCCCTTCCTTGTTTGGGAAGACCTCTTCTACAGTTACATTTGCACCGGAGTGCTTTCCATCCGTAATAATGCACTTTGCGCCTTTGCCGAATTTTAGCAGTTTAGCCATCTTTTTTCCTGCAAGGTCAAATTCGATAGAGTCCCCCACTTTAACATCATTATCTGCAAGAAGGTTCCTCCCATCATGCAAAGCTACACTAACCTTATTTCCTTTCAAGCTGTTCTTTCCGGTTACTTTAAGCAGCTTACTCCCTGCAGCTTCCTTGTCAATCTTTTGTGGCACAAGTTTTCCCTGTTTAACACCAATCTTATAATATGCATCTGCTGCAGGCATGGAAATGACGTCCATAAACCCTACCGGGAATTTGTGGTCAGTTCTGGCCACTCCATCCACCAAGACCTTTCTATCCATTAGGACAATCTTTACTTCCTTGGAATTTTCTGCTACTCCCAAAATTTCCCTAAGGAGTACAACTAGGGGCATGCTCTTCTTTTTCCCATGCGGGCCAGGGTTAGTGTTTGCAATCCATTCATTGCCTTTCTTATCATGAATCGGAACCGCTTTTGGAACCGCGATTCGTTTAGTATGACCTTTTCTTCCTCGTTTTGCCATTTTATTCACCCTTCATAAATTTCTTCCTGTGTGCGCTTTCTTTAAGCGCTGTAAGTTTAAGGTTGGAGGGCTGGAACGGAATCATGTTTTCAACTCCCCTGGCATTTCTTACAGTAATTCCTTCCAGATAAACCAAGCACTTTACATGGCTTACCCTCTGCACTTTTGCACTCTTTCCTTTGTGGGCTCCGCGCATTACTGCAACAGTGTCCCCTTTGTTTACAAGAACCGAGCGCTTCTGGATTTTTGCGCTTTCTTTAAGCTCCTTTGCAACATGGACATTCAGGAATGCTTTTTTTTCGTGCATCTTTCCAGAGTACCGTTTTCTCCTTTCTCTTTTTCTCTTCATGAATATCCCTCATACTACTCCAGGCGCAATTGCTGCTACCTTGGGGTATCTCTCAGCCACTTCTTTGGCAACTACTCCCTTAATCTCAGTTCCAATCGGAAGTTTGTCATCATTTACAAGCACACATGCATTGTCTTCGAAACTTACCCTGTTTCCATTCGGCCTTGTAATCTCCTTTTTTTGCCTGATTATTACGGCCTTTACTTTCTTTTTCACCATTTCCGGCTTTCCCTTTTTGACTGCAGCAATTATCATGTCAGCAACACCTGCCTTTGGATTCCTCCCGCGCACTCCCTTGTATCCGGAAACACCGATAATCTCAATAATCTTTGCCCCGGAGTTGTCATGGCATACTAAGCGTGAGCCAAGCGTAAGGGTTTTGGGTATATGTGAACCAAGGCCTTTCATGCTTCCACCTTTTCTGCTTTGGAAAGGATCTCAAGCACAGTCCAGGATTTTGTTTTGGAGATTTTCCTGGTTTCGCCGATTCTCACAATGTCCCCTATCTTTGCTCCAATCTCATCCGGATTGTGGGCCTGGATCCTTGAGCGCCCTCGCGCCATCCTCTTGTATTTACTAATTTTCTTGGTAACATCACGCTCTACAACGACAGTTTTCTTGTTCTTGTCGCTCACGACTTTTCCTACAAGCCTTGCTCCGCGCACGGAGATGGGGCGTTTCTGTTTGTTGCCTTTTTCTTCAGCCAATATCATCACCTTATTTTTTTCTTAAGTTTTCTCGGCCGGTCTTCGGCCCTGAATGCTATTTTGTCACCAGGAACTTTTTTCCCCCCGATCTCGAAAACACTGCCTTTTTTTGGGATTCTTTTTTCCCGGCCCTGGCTTTCGATTACGAGCGTGTTCTTGGTTTCATCAACTATTTTTCCACTTACACCCCGAAAGCTTTCTGCAGAGCATTTCAGCACCACAAGGTTGTTCCCAATGAACTCCCCTATCAAATGCCGCATTCACTCCACTTCAATGCTTTCTCCTGGGTAACCCATCTTCACAAGAATATCCTTTACCTTCTTCTTGTGGTTTCCCTGCAGAACAATTACACCATTCTTGGAGCTTCCTCCGCATGCAAATGCGTTCTTCAGGGATTTTGCCGCTTCGGCTACCCTGTTTTTGTCAATGCCTTCAATCACTGTCACCAGTTTCCTGAACTTTGCTTTGGTGACGTACACTCGGATTTTTTTCACTTCTTCCTTATCCAGAATCTCGCAAGCGCAGAGATCCTTTATCATACCACATTTCGGACATATCTCAGCCAATTTATTTACCTCTTTTATGCTTTTTTCTTTTCATTCTGGAGTGTTTTTATCCTGGCAATCGCCTTCCTGATCTCCCTGTTCTTTTTGGGGTTTTCAGTTCCTCCTTCCAGCAATGCAAGGTCGAGTTCATCGAGCTTCTTCTCAAGCTCGGCTTCAGACATTCCCCTAAGTTCAGCAATTTTGTATATGGCCATCTACTTCGCCCCCTCGTTCTTTTTTTCCTCAGGCTTTGGAGCTGTTTTTTCCTCAGGCTTCTTCACTTCTTCCTTAGGTTTTGCTTCCGTTTTCCCCTCAGGTTTCCTTTCTTCTCTGGGTGGGTATGGGCGCCTTCCCCCACCACGGTCTCCACCTCTTGAAGGTCCGCGTGAATACGGGCGCCTTCCCCTATCCTGGCGCGCATCCCTTTCCCTCTTTATATAGCGGTCATCTTCGCTCAATTGGGAACTGGCTACCGCAGTCTCAGGTTTATCCGGGAAAACAGTTCCGGGAGGCGTAATCCTGACAAACACGCCAATAATTCCGGACTTGGTGTTTGCAGATACATGTGCCTCATGCACAAGCCTTGCAGGTTCACCTGCTTTAGGAATATATCCATCCGCAACTCTAAGGCGTTTGCTCCGTGCACCCTTTGCACCAATTTTTCCTGAAGCAATAATCTCTGCACCAAGAGCACCGTTTCTCATGATGTCTTTTAGCAGAAAGTGCAGAACTGCCCTTACCTTTTTGCCCATCTCGATATATTTTGATGCTTTTTTTGCAACAAGTGCAGGCTCAAGTGCAGGGTTAGTTACTTCCACCACGCTAATCTGCGGATTATCGAGTTTGAACCTCTTTTTGAGAGTTTCAGTGAGTGCATTAATGGTCTTTCCTTTCTTTCCAATTACCCTTCCGGGGTTCAAAACTTCAATTGCAATCCTCGTAACTACTGGGGTCCTCTGGATTTCAATGTTTGCTACTCCTGCCCTGTCCAATTCGGTTTCCAGGAATTTCATGACTTTATACCGCTCAATTGGGTTGTCTATGAATTTGCTCTCTATTGCCATTATGCCACCTCATCTTTCTTTTCTTCCTTTTTAGGAGGAGTTGCCTTTGGAGGTTCTTTTTTCTCCACCTTGGCTTCAGCTGTTTTAGCTACTTCATCTTTAGGTTCCTTTTTCTCAGGTGCTTCCACAGGAGCAGCTTTCTTTTCTTCTGTTTTTGCTGCGGGCTTTTCTTCAACCTTAGGTTTAGCCTCTTCCTTCTTGGCTTCATCCGGTTTGGCTACAGGCTTTGGAACCTCCACTTCAGCTTCAGCAGTTTTCTCCCCAACAGCTTTAGCTGGGGGAGCCTCTGCCTCTGCTTTGGCAGCCGCCTTATCCGGAGCTGCCTTTATCTCTCCAGGCTTTGTTTCCACCGGCTTAGCCTCCATAGGCTTGGGCGCCTTTGCTTCTTCTGCTTTCTTTGCAGCTTCAGCCTTCTTTTTCTCTTCAGCTGCCTTTTTCTGCTCTGCAATGCGTTTCTTTTTACCCTCGACTTTTTCGCGCAGGACAATTTCCACACGCGCAGTCTCAAATTTGGAAGTGTTTCTCCTTCCTTTGGACGCATACCTCATGTATGAGCGCTTTTTGTTTGCAGATGCATGAACAACAACCAATTCTTCGGAGAGCCCTTTTTCTTTTGCATTTGCAATAGCAGACTGCAGGCACTTAAGGACGATTCCAGCACATTTAATTGGCCAGCGCCCTTTTTGCCCCTGCAGTTCTTTCCGGTGTGCCATCCTCGTGTTGTGGGAACGGTATCTAAGGGGAATCTTTCCTGCTTTTGCTTCCTCTAAAATATCTACTGCAATGTCTGCAGGCCGTCCCCGGATATTATAGCACACTTCCGCAAGGTCCTTGAAGGATGCATTTGTATCCTCCACCCTGGCCTTTGCGTAATCCGCTTCATCTTCAATATTGAATGAATAAGCCATAATATCCCTCACTTAAGCGGCACGAATTTTGAGCCTCTTGTGGCTCCGACACCAGGCCCGGAGTGCATTACCCTTCCTGTACTGTGGGAAAAATCTCCAAGCCGTTTCCCAAGGTGCTTAATTGTAATTTCCACCTTTTTGAACTCCTTTCCGCTATAGATTCCAAACGTAAGGCCAAGCCATTCCGGAAGAATGACCGCTTCCCTTACATGCGTCTTAATCATCTTCTTTGGGTTCTCCTTCTTTACCTTTCTTACAGTCTCAATTAACTGCTTGAGGCGCGGATTCTGATTAAGCCTGCTGAGGGTCCTCCTCTCCCTTGATTTAATCAGGGGAAGGAATTCCTCCATGCTCATGTCCTGGACCTGAGCTTTACTCAGCCCTTTAAAAAGATCTTCTTTAACCATTCAAAATCACCCTTTAGCTTTCCTCCCGGTTCTGCGGGCTGCAATATGCCCGACCTTTCCTCCCGGAGGAGTTCCGCGCGCCACAGTGGTTGGTTTACCTGCGTGGTGCTGTTTACCTCCATGGGGATGGTTATATGCACTCATCGCTACACCTCTGACTTTTGGCCAGATGTGAGTGCTTCTTGCCTTGTGCTTGTAATGGGCAGTTCCTGCTTTAGTAAGCGGTTTTTCCTTGATCCCGCCTCCGTTAATTATACCCACCTGTGCACGTGACTCTGAAGAAACAGTAATCAGTTTCTTGCTTGGGAGCTTGATTGTAACTTTATTTCCCTCTCTCGCTATAACTGTTCCTGCTGTTCCAGGGGAGCGGATGAATTTTCCTCCATCTCCTGGAGTTTTCTCCACATTGTATACCACAGTTCCCTCAGGAATTCTATACAACGGAAGCACGTTTCCGAAAGCAACCTTGGCCTGTACGCCAAGCTCTACATAATCTCCTACACAGATTCCCTCAGGCGCAATCAGGTAGCCTTCTTCCTTATTATCATATACTATTTTCATAAGAAGGGCATTTCTTGCCGGGTCATCCAGGAAGTCTATCACTTGCCCCCGGATTACTCCGGTTTTTTCAACATCATCGTAGGTCCTGTATTTGAGTTCTACCTTAAATCTCTTCTTTGGGGAGCGGTATTTGCAAGTTCCGCTTCCCCTTCTCTGTGGTTTGAGTCTTTTACCCATTTAATTCACCTACGCCATCTTGAGTTTTGAGGAAATGTCCTCGGCCTTGTGGCCTTCTGCGAGCCTTACAATCGCCCGCTTCTTCCCATCAGGTGCAAGGTATGTCTTTACAGAATGCACCTTTACACTGAAAACTTTCTCAACTTCCTCCTTGACCTGGCCTTTAGTAGCCTTATTGTCAACTTTGAAGGTGATGGTGTTCTCGAACTCTATCTTTCCAATCGCTTTTTCGGTCTTGACCGGTTCTTTTAATATTGCCATTCCAATCACAGCTCCCCAATTCTTTTCAGCGCTGCTTCGGTGTAAACTGTGAGCCTGCCCGCATGGGTTCCGGGTGCCAAATCCTTTACCTTAAGCTTTTCTACGCTCACAACATCCACGCCTGCAAGGTTCCTTGCAGACTTCAGGATGTCTCCTCCGCTTACAACAATCAGCGCACTCTTCGGGGTCTTTGTCCCCGCTTTTCGGCTACGAATCCCACTTCGTGCCTTCCTATTGTTTTTTGCTCTGTCCAGGTCCTTGCCAATAATCGGCTTGAGGGCCTTGATTACATCTTTTGTTTTCTTGACCGTTTCAAATGAGTCTTCAAACACAATCGGTGCAAGCCCTTCATATGCATGCCCCCTTGCCTTAACAAGTTCGGGGTGTGCAGTTGCCGCAATTGCACTAACAAGCGCTTTCTTATACTCTTTTTTATTAATATTTTCGACAATCTTCTTCTCTGGCTTTGGAGGGTGTGCTCTTCTTCCACCCGGTGCTGAAGGAATTCTCCTTACTTTTCCCATAAGCCCCTTAGGCCTAACTTCTCTCGGAAGCATGGCCTGTCCCCTATTCTTCAAAGAACCATAATCTCCTTTTCTTCCACGGTATTCTGCAGAAGTCTCGGTTCCGGCCCACCGGTATGCTCCCTGGGGCTGGTATTCCTTACTCTCCTCGCTGAGAACCGCCCTCTTGATGATTTCCTCACGCACTTCTTCATCGAACTGGCTAGGCAAATCAACTTTCTTTCCTGCAGTTCCTTCCAAGTTATAAACGTCAGCTTTCATCTAAATCACACCTTCGACTCTGTGGAGACATAAGTAAGCTTTGGCTCCTGCACCTTCTCCGGCGCCCTGATCCCCAGCCTCATTCTAATTAGCCTCTTTACGGGCCCAGGGACTGAACCTTTCAAAAGAACATAATTATTTTTTACAAAGCCATATTGGGGAAATCCTCCTTTGGGGTTAATCCCATCCACATCGTCACTAATTTTCATAATTCGTTTATTTACTTCAGTTCTATTGTGGTATCCCATCTGCCCTGCTCTTGGAGCAGTATAAAGAATGTATGCTGGATGCCATTGGCCGATTGTACCTGAATGCCTTCTCTGCCCTGTTGCTTTTGGCCTGTGCAGTGAAGTCCCAAACCTCTTTGCAGTTCCCTGCCATCCCTTTCCCACAGAAACAGCAATCACATCCACGTATTCTCCACTTTTGAACATGTCTTCTGGCTTGAGCTCTTTTCCCATTAAGGATTTGGCGTATTCCAGTTTTTCCTTGAAATCTGCACCACCGACTGCAATCTCCATCCGCTCATGGTGTTTTTTCCCGATTCCAGTTTTATCCGGCTGGGTATATGCAAGCACCATTATGTGGTCAGTGTTTTCTTCATCAAGCACCGCATTTGCCTTTTTCTTTTTGATTCCAAGCTTCTTGAGCACATTTGCATCTTCAATTAGGACATCTCCAATTGCCTTGTCCTTTTTGTACCCCCGTATTCCATATACATAGAGTGGAGGCACTTCTACAACAGTAACTGCAGAGGAAATTTCCTGGCCGCTGGTTGGGCCTTCTGAATCATCGATAAAGCTAAGGTGGGTCATTCCTGCTTTATAGCCTGCAAAACCGAGGAGCCGCGCCTCACCAGATTCAGCCCAATGGCTGACTCTGGGGACCTGACTTTTGGCCCTTACTCTCGGTCTGTATGCTAACGAACCCTTTCTGGGTTTCCAAATATCTGTCATAAATTTCCCTCGTTTGCGTAGCCCTTCGCGATTAAGCAACCTAATCGGTTGCAGCTCTCGAAACCGTAACCGGTTTCAAGACGAAGGGACGCCGTTAATGAAAGAAGTAGACTCTTTATTAATAGAAGTATTTAAATAGGTTACTCTCTGCACTGCGGGAGTAAACACCGGACAGCATGCAAAAAATAATTTGGCAAACTCATCACGCGAGCAAAACACTGTGAGGTGCTCCAACACTTTAGAAACATATTTATACGTTCTCCTAGTAGTAGGTTGCAGGTGTGGGAGATATGCAACAACGCAATATTCTACTAATATTTCTAGGAATTGTACTGCTCTCTTTTGTGCTCCTTTCCGGTTGTGCCGGAGGAGGCGGAGGTGGAGGCACCGAATCCACAGGGATAAGTGCATCTGCTGTAGCAGGAGGAATTGAAGTTACCTGGAACCCTTCGCAGGCAACTGATACAACAGGTTATAACCTATACAGAAGCAGGGAAGCAGGGCAGCTCGGAGAAAAAATTAACCCTGTGTTAATTACAAGCACGAGCTACAAAGACACGGCTGTTTCCGAAGGTGCAGTATACTACTATACTGTGCGGGCAGTAAGTGCAAACGGTGAAGAGAATACCAACACCGAGCAGGCAAGTGCTACTGCAAGCGTTAATCCCCCAGCAACACTCAGCATTCAAATTAATGATGGGGACAGGTATACTTCCAGCAGCCAGGTAACACTTACCCTCTCTGCATCGGATGCTACTCAATGCAGGGTCTCAAATGACAAATCCACCTGGAGCGAGTGGCAGCCATACACTACATCCATGAACTGGCAGCTAAGTTCCGGAGATGGAATAAAAGACGTGTATTACGAGTGCAAGGATTCGCTTGGAAACATAGCAATTCCTGTAAGCGCAACAATTACTCTTGACACTGGAAGCCCAAGCCTTTCAATTGCTTCTCCGGAAGATGGGCAAACTTACGGAAACCCATTTGAGCTTAAATTTACCGTAACTGATACAACAACTTCGCAGGTAAGCTGCACCGGAACACTTGATGGTGCTGCAATTGCAATCGGCCATGTGGATGTTGGCCAGCAAGACGAGATGGCAATTCATGCAAACCCAGGAAGCCATACCCTTAAAGTTACCTGTAATGATGGCGTAAATACAGCCACCCAAACTGTGAGTTTTACTGTGGCAGACCAGCCATCAGTATCCCTGCACATTGAAAGCGGCGCAGGGCATGTGAGTACCACTAGTGTAACCCTGGATGTGGAATCCGAAGGGGCACAATACTGCCGCTTTGCAAATGAAAACAAGGACTGGAGCGGATGGCAAAATTACCGGACTGAAGTACCGTGGACCCTCTCTTCAGGAGATGGAACAAAAACAGTGTATGCAGAATGCAAAGATGATGCAGGCCAGGTTTCAGGAATCGCATCTGACACAGTAGTTCTGGATGCACACCACAAGGGAATGTCTATCCAGATAAATGATGGGGACTCCCATACAAATTCAAGAGACGTAACCCTTGGGCTATACTGCTATGATGCAGATAAATGCCGCTACAGGAACGAAGATGATAGCTGGAGCGGATGGAGCAGCTACAGCAAGCACAAAGACTGGACCCTCTCCTCAGGAGATGGAACCAAGGAAGTGCACTACAACTGCAAAGATTCCAATTCAAACGACCTTGGAAGCTCACATGCAGAAATCAAGTATGCACACAAAGAAAATAAGCCAACAGACCTTTCCATCAGCATAAATAACGGGGCATCCCATACAAAAGACAGGGACGTTACCCTCAAATTGCACGCAGCGCATGCAAATGTCTGCAGGTTCCAAAATGAGGATAATGGCTGGAGCAGCTGGAGCGATTATGCAACCAGCAAGTCCTGGACCTTAAGTGAAGGTGAAGGCAAAAAAGTTGTCTACTATGAATGCAAAAATGACAATGGAAAAGCCACTACGCATGCCTCCATTTATCTGGATGGCACTGCACCCGGAAAGATTACAGACCTCTCTGCAACAGTGGACAAAAATGATGTTGTGCACTTGGCTTGGAGCAGGCCTTCAGGAGATGATATCCATGAATATGACATCTACCGAAGCACGTCCGGGATGGGATTGATGAGCAAGATTGGAAGCACCCAGACAACTACCTACCAGGACAACACTGTCAGTGCAGGATATGGTTACTCATATGATGTGCGTGCAGTGGATAAAGCTGGAAATGAAGGGCCGAATTCCAACTCTGCGAATGTAAACATCCCTTCTGATGAACCGGATGTGGGTGGTGATACCGATGAGCACGGGTGCAAAGCCTCAGCAGGATATTCCTGGTGCGAACCCCTCAAAGAATGCATCAAGCCATGGGAAACTGATTGTCCAGATAGCGGAGATCAGCCGGAAACAGGGGGTGACACCGATGAGCACGGGTGCAAGCCTTCAGCAGGCTACAGCTGGTGCGAAGTACTCGATAAGTGCATTGGGCCTTCTGAAAAATGCGAAGCAGCCCCTGAAGAGCCAAACGTAGGCGGTGACACAGATGAACACGGGTGCAAAGCCTCAGCAGGCTACACCTGGTGCGAAGTGTTAGACAAATGCGTTGGACCTTCTGAAGAGTGCAAGGCGGACAGTGGGGATTTGCCACTGGAGCCTGGTCCGGAAATGGACACAGCAGATACTTCCTGAAATTAGGGTTAAATCCCCCTTTTTTCTTCTTTTTATTTTCATCTTCCTCAAAGGCAACTATTTATATTTTCCCCTAGTTAGTAGGCTTTGGTGTTAAGAGAATGCAACAGAACAATTCATTCATATTTCTAGGAAGTGTACTGCTTTTGTTTGTGCTTCTTGCTGGATGTCCTGGAGGCGGAACTAGCCCTGCAGATGAATCAACAGGAATAAGTGCAACGGCTATTGCAGGAGGAATTGAAGTTAGCTGGAACCCCTCTCAGCAAACTAATACAGTTGGATATAATCTGTATCGGAGCAGGGAAGCAGGCACTCTTGGTTCCAAAATTAACCCCGTAGTTGTCACAGCTAACACCTATTTGGATACAGCTGTTTCCAGCGGAGCAGTATATTACTATACTGTTCATTCAATTGCGGCAGATGGCACTGAAACCACTAACCTTGAGCAGGCTAGCGCAACAGCCCAGGTTAACCCTCCTAGCAACCTAGATATTGAGCTTAATGGCGGAGATGATTACACTGGAACGACAGAAGTCACACTTACACTCTCAGCAGAGGGGGCAAGTGAGTGCAGAGTTTCAAATGACCAGGTTGCCTGGGATTCATGGAGGCCATACACTATTTCCATGAGCTGGCAATTGATTCCTGGAGATGGGCACAAATACGTCTATTATGAATGCAAAGATTCAGTTGGAAATACTGCTGATGAAGTAAGCGCAACCATAATTCTGGATACTGAATGCCCGGAATTAACAATTCATTCTCCAATTGAGGGAGGAGCATACAACAGCCCCTTTGACCTGAATTTCACAGTAACTGACAATTTTGCAACAACAGTACGCTGTAGCGGAAGCATGGATGATGGGGAAGTTGCAGTTGGATACATAGATGTTGGAGTACTCGACTCAATGTCCATTGATGCAGACCCGGGAGCACACACAATAGATATCAGCTGCAGCGATGGCATAAACAGCCATGAGCAATCCGTTTCCTTTACTGTTGCAAACCAGCCATCGGTGGAAATGCACATTGAAAGCGGCGCTGGATATGTCAGCACCAGATATGTTGTCCTGGATGTCACCGCAGTTAATGCAAAGGAATGCCGCTTTGCAAATGAAAATTATGGATGGAGCATTTGGGTTCCATATGCAACAACAGTAGATTGGACCCTCAGTTCCGGGGACGGGCAAAAAACAGTCTATGGCCAGTGCAGAAATGAAGGAGGAGAAACCTCTCCAATTGCCTATGATTATGTATACCTTGATACACACAAAGGAGACAGGATCTCAATTGAAATAGACAATGGGGACGATTGGACAAACTCCAGGGACGTAAAGCTTGGGCTCTACTGCTATTCTGCAGATGTATGCCGCTACAGAAATGAAGATGATAGCTGGAGTGGCTGGGAGAACTACAAAACCAGCAAATACTGGACGCTTTCTTCAGGTGAAGGTGACAAAACAGTTTACTACAACTGCAAAGATGCTGATGGCTATGCCCTGGGAAGCGCAGAAGCAGATATAACATATTCCAAAAAATCCCCTGAGCCTCCATCCAGCCTAAGCATACAAATCAATGGCGGGGATTCCCATACCCAAAGCATAGATGTAACCCTCAGCCTAAAGGCAACCAACGCCGATGCATGCCGTTATAAAAACCCTGACCAGGCATGGACGCAGTGGGAGAACTACAAAACCAGTAAAGAGTGGACCCTTGTTGGAGGGGATGGAAAAAAGACTGTCTATTATGAGTGCAAAAATGACTATGGAAAAGACAGTACGCATGCAACAATCTACTTGGATACAGCAGGCCCCGGGCAGATTACCGACCTTTCCGGGTTTGTAGATGCAAATGATGTTGTGCACTTGGTCTGGAGCAGGCCAAGCGGATATGATATCCATGAGTATGAACTCTACCGCAGCACTTCCGGTCTAGGTCTGATGACAAAAATTGGAAGCACCCAGACCACCTCATATGAGGATACCACTGTATCTGTGGGCTACACCTACTCCTACACAGTACGTGCAGTGGACTCTGCAGGGAATACCGGAGAAGACTCTAATGTGGCCACAATTGAAGTTCCAGAAGAAGATGTAGGCGGAGACACCGATGAGCATGGATGCATCGCCTCTGCAGGATATGTGTGGTGCGAGTCGTTGCAGGAGTGCATCAGGCCCTGGGAAACTGAGTGCCCATAATTTAATTTGAGGGATTTTCCCTCTTTTTATTTTTCTTTGTTTCCAACACTAACCAATATAATTCTTTTCTCCGATTTCCCACATGTGGTGGGAATGAAACAAGTACTATTAGCCTTATTGGCATTTGGGATGCTTTTTGCGCATGTTGAACTTTTTGACAGCTGCATTACGATTGATGAAACCGGGACGTATATCCTGGCCTCAGACCTAAATTATGCCGGAGCAGACAATTGCATAAAAATAGTTGCAAGCAGCGTCACCATTAACTGTGATGGCAATACAATTTTAGGGAGTTACCCTGCCACAGGAATTCTCATAAAAGAAGGAGTGAGAAATATCGCAATAATCGATTGCAATATTGGATTTTTTGAACAGGGAATTGCCAGTGAAAAGGATGTGGGAGCCGTCCATATAGAAGGAACAAGCCTCGATTCCTGCAAAAAGGGCATCTATTTCCATGATGGGCGCGATGCAGATATGGCTGATTGCAGCTTTACCAACAACGACATTGGAGTGCACCTGGATAACTGGATTAGGGGAACCACAAGCAACAGCTATTTTTCAAATAGGAACTATGGTGCGTTTTTGACCTCAACTACAGATTATACAATTGATTCAAGTGAATTTACCAATTCTGAATATGGCATATATACCGAAGGGTTCTGTACAGGAAGCACAGTTTCAAACAGCGAGTTCCACGTGCTGGTTACTCCACTTGACCTATATGGAGCATCATCCATGTTTGATGGAAATACTTTCTACAATAATGCAGGCTACGCAATCCAGATTAGGCAGGCAATGAACTCTTTTGAAAACAATGTGTTTTATGAGCAGCCTCTGCTCTTTGCAACCCAGAGCAATGCATTTACGTTTATTAATCTTACCTTGGGCCACCAAGGGGAAGCAGGCGCAGTAAATTTCCGAAAATTTGCAGCCCCCAAAGCCTTTACTACAACCCGCTTTTACTACTTCAACAGCTCAAATGTAATAGTGCAGCCAGATGTCATATCAGTTGTTTCTGAGGATTATTCTGCACTCTCTCTTGAAGACGTAACCGTTTGGCTCCAAGACCCTGAAGCTGGAGATGACCTTGCAGTTTTCCATGAGAGTGCCAAATGCACCTCCCGCGCACAGGTACTTGAAGAGGGAGCAGCATTAGCTGAGCCGGTTCCAGAGGAATCTTCCCCGGGAATCTTCTCTTTTGCATTAGAATATTTCCAAGGTTCATATGCACTTGGAGAGCGCCCACCTGAACTTCCAGTAGACAGGTATGTTGTAGTCCTGCTGATAGATGCCCCACAGGAAGCGGCTACAAACCAGCTAATCCTAATTGAAACAAAAGACCAAAATGCGGAGATTCTCCCCGGAGCACAAATCTACTATTCCATGGATACCCTCAACCCCCTCTACGTTGGAACTACAAACAGCAGCGGGCAGCTTGAATTCTTTATTTCGGAAGAAGGAGCATACATACTCGAGGCCCGCTATGAGGAAGTTGGCTCTCAGCGCGCAATCAGCATAGTAGCCGCATCCCCTGAACCTGAGCCCGAAGAAGAACCTTCCACTCCGGAGTTTACAACTGAAATGCCAACTGAGCCTGAAGTCTCTTTTGAGCCGGAACCAGAACTTTTCACGCCAGAAAATGAACCAGAGCCGGTGGCTGAAGAAGAATTCCCGCTTGAGCTGGCAGGAATTGCGCTATTTGCATTAATCCTTGCCATGGCACTTGTATGGTTTTTTGTTTCCAGGAAGCCTCCGAAGAAGAGCCCGCACAGGGACTCAAGCTACGAAGCCAAGAAACACCTAAAAAATTTCCATAAGGATTAGGGAGCAAAAACCCTAGCCTTTTATTCTTTTCTTGTACTAATATTCCTATGTTTGCAAAAGAGAAGATTGACCAAATTCTAGATTCTTATACTGATTTTAAGATTGCAACCATCTGCTCTCATTCAGCATTGCAAATATTTAATGGAGCCAGGGAACAAGGTGTTAAAACTATTGGAATTTGCACAGAGGCATCCCGCGAACTTTACGAATCCTTTCCTTATGCAAAACCCGATGAGTTCATCATGGTAAAAGATTATTCTGAAATCCCGGTAGATGAACTGGTGGAAAAACAGGCAATCCTAATTCCTCATGGCTCTTTGGTAGAGTATACGGGCAACCAGATAGATTCCATGGAGGTTCCTATTTTCGGGAACCGTGGCTCCCTCCTCTTTGAGAGAAGCCGGGAAAAAATGTTTAGCTGGATGAAAAAGTCCGGTCTAAAAATCCCCCGGCTCCTCAAGCCGGATGAAATAGATGGGCCTGTAATAGTCAAGTACCCCGGAGCAAAAGGGGGCCATGGCTATTTTGTGGTAAACACTCCTGAAGAGTACCATGCAAAAGTGGGTGAAGATGCCCCCACAATGATCCAGGAATTCATTGTAGGAATTCGCGCATACGTACATTATTTCCATTCCTTTGATGGAAAGGCAGGGTATAAAACGTCATACGGCCATGTGGAGATGACTGGCGTAGACCGGAGAATGGAATCAAATGCAGATGAAATTGCACGCCAGCTTTCAGTAGGCGCAAATATCCCAATCTCATTTACGGTAATGGGCAACCAGAGTTTAGTCCTGCGTGAATCGCTGCTTCCAAAATACATGGAGATGGGACGCGGCGTATGTGATTCTTCCTATGAACTCTTTGGAGGGATACATGGCCCATTCTGCATCGAAACAATAATCACTGAAGACCTTGATATTTATTCATTTGAAATCTCAGCAAGAATAGTTGCCGGAACAAATCTCCTCACGAGCCCATACTCAGTTTACACCAATGGAAAAGAGTTTACAACCGGAATGAGAATTGCCCAAGAGCTAAAAGATGCATTCAGGAAAAAGAAGCTCTCTGAGATAGTTTACTAGAGCCCTATCGCTTTACTTTTGGTTTTTTGGTACTCTTCCAGAGAATCTCAAAGTAGTGCCTAAAACTTGTAGAAATGGATTTATCTGTAATAGCGATTGTTATCATTTTATCTGATGCAAGAGTAATCAATGCCCTATCCCCATAAATCTCTATCCACGCAGGGGAGTTATTTTTTGGAAGGCACCTAACCCGGGTATTTTTCCATTTTAATGCGCGCCCTATTCTTTCTTTTGTAACGTCTGCATTATAGATAATTCGTAAATGCATCTCTTTCTGCATCCGCTTTTTATGGAACCGCTCAAAATAATTTATCAATCCTGCTTCCAGTGTTGCAGGAGACCCGATAATAAGAACTTCGCTTCCCCCCTTCATCTCTGCCATGAATGATTCCTTGAGTATTCGGTACCCTTCAATTCCCTCAACAAGCCTTACCTTGGTTCCCGAAGGCACAAATACATCCAGTTTTGAGATATAATCTATTGATTTTTTTGCATCTTCCATCTGTTTTGCATACATTCCTTTGAGAACTGAGGAGCCCGAAGAGTAGTACCTGCTTACATCCTCCCGGCTGATTTTGGAAACCAACCCCATTGCAGTAAGCTTGTTTAGGGCCTCATAGGTTTTGCTGCGTGCAATCTTAATGTTCTTCGTCATCTGCCCGGCCGTAGTTTCCGGATTGGATGAGACATAAAGATAAACATCCGTTTCTATTCTGGATAAGCCTAACGAACTGAGTGATTTTGCCACCTTTTCCCTTTCCACATTAAAGTTACTGTACAGAAGTTTATTTAATGGAGGTGTTCTCTGCTACAGGACAGCGAGTATTTAAATAGGCGCCGTCTGAACATCCTTTGGGTGGTATGATGGATGCCGAAAAATTGGCAAAAAAGGTCTCCGAGAAGCTCGGAACCTATGAGAAAAGAAACTACTCTGAGCGCATAAAAGACAACTCAGACCATCGATTCATGAAATGGCGGAAACCCCGCTCGATTATGTGAACCAAAATAAGCAGTGCCAAACGGGGGCGCCGGCAGAAAATGCCGGCCCCTTACATTTCTCACCAGGTTTTTTCAAGTGGGGCATTTTTATTCATTGGAAATTTCATTTCTGTGTTGCCTCTGAGAAATTTTCAATTTCTTCTGTTGAGCAGAGCTCAACATTCGGCAACATCTCTTGAGCAAAAGCTCAAGATCCAAAGCTAAAAAAGTTTGACAACTTTTTTAAACTAATTTGAACATACTTTTTCCCATGTCTTTGATACGTTCCCCCATAGTCTGTATTTTGGGGCATGTGGACCATGGAAAGACAACTCTTCTTGACCGTGTCAGGGGCAGCGCCGTAGCTTCAAAAGAAGCAGGCAAAATTACCCAGATGATTGGGGCGAGTTATCTCCCCACTTCTACAATAGAAGAGATTTCTACTCCTGTAAAACACATAATGAAAACAGACCTTATCATCCCGGGCCTGCTCTTTATTGATACTCCTGGCCACGAAGCCTTTTCCAACCTGCGCGAGCGCGGAGGCGCCCTTGCAGATATTGCAATCCTAGTAGTGGATGCTACACAGGGATTCCAGCCCCAGACGCTGGAGAGCATTAAAATCCTAAAGCAGTGCAAAACCCCGTTTATTGTTGCAGCAAATAAAATCGACCTTATCCACGGATGGAAAAAACAGCCAACTTCCTCCTTTTTAGAATCGTTTTCTAAACAGCCCGAACATGTTCAACAACTGTTCGACCAAAAAATCTACAAGATGATGGGCCAGCTTTCAGAGCACGGTTTTGACTGCGAGCGCTTTGACCGCATGCAGGATTTCACCACGCAAATTGCAATAGTTCCGATTTCTGCAAAAAGTGGAGAAGGCCTGGCCGAACTGCTTTTGCTTATTTCCGGAATGAGCCAGAAATATCTGGAGAAAAACCTCCACATAAGCGGGGAAATTGCAAAAGGCTCGATAATTGAAGTAAAAGAAGAGAAAGGAATGGGCACTACTTTGGATGTTATTCTTTATGATGGCACCCTTGAGCGCGGAGAGGAAATTGCTTACCTTACCCAAAAGGGAGTAAAGAAAGCAAAGGTGCGTGCGCTTCTCCAGCCTAACCTGACTCCAAAAAATCCGCAGGAAAAATACCTCAATTTGGATAAAGTCGTTGCAGCTGCGGGTGTAAAAATAGTGGCTCCCGACTTAGAAGGCACAATTCCGGGGTCTCCATTCACCGAAGTTTCCAATTTTGCAGAGCAGAAAGAAGAAATGGAGGCGCACCTGAAAGATGTTCTTGTTAATTCTGAAGAAGACGGCGTTATTGTCAAAGCAGATTCATTGGGAAGCGCAGAAGCAATTCTTCATCTGTTTCGCAAGGAGGGAATCCCGGTAAAGTATACCGGAATCGGTCCAATAACCAAAAAAGACGTGCTTGCTGCCCATGCAGTTTCGGAACACAATCGCTATAAAGGAGTCCTATTCGGCTTTAATGTAAAAGTATTTGATGAAGCACGCACAGAATCCCATAATTCCAACATTCCCTTAATCTGGAGCAATGTAATCTACAAGCTTGCAGAAGAATATAATGAATGGGTAAAGGCAGAGAAAGCACGGGAGAAAAAAGAACTTGAGACCGAGCTTCCCTGGCCCGCAAAAATCAAGGTTTTGCGCGGGCACTTTTTCCGCTTGAGCAAACCTGCAGTTTTTGGAGTGGAAATCTTAGAAGGCAAATTGCGCAAAGGTTCATCCCTAATGACTTCTGAAGGAACAGTTATTGGAGAAGTAAAAAACATCCAATTGGATGGAAAATCCATTGATGAGGCGGCCCAAGGCGCAAAGGTTGCCATCTCTTCCCCAGAAATTGTGCTCAATAAGGATGTTTCCGAAGATGAAGACGTTTATGTCTCAATGCACAAAAAGCAAATCTTTACATGGGAGGAGAAAAAAGAATCCCTTTCTGAAGCTGAGCAGAAGCTCTTGGAAAAGATTAGGCAAATCGTCCTTTTTACACAGTCATAATTTTATACCTTCTCTTAGTTGTTTTCTAGGTGAGCATAAATGGTTTTTGGAATAGGTGAGGGCAAAATCAATTTGGAACTAAACACTCATGATGTGACTGCGGGCGGAAAAATTTCCGGTCGCCTTAGGCTTGAATTAAATTCCCCAAAAAAAGCCAAAGAGCTCCGGGTTGAATTGATTGGGGAGCAGCGCCAGAGCCGCCAGGGAAAAAGCAAGAAAGTTGTTGTTTATAAGTTCAAGCAGGTTCTTGCGGGCGAGCAGGAATATGAGAGCGGAGAGTACGAGTTTGAACTCCAGGCACCTCCATCCACCGAACTATCGCAGCACCTGGAAGGTGCAGCTGGGATGGCTCTTGGGGCTGCAAAGCTTCTTGGCGCAATCCACCCAGTAGAATACCGCGTTATCGGAACTCTTGATCTTCCGATGTCAATGGATATAACCAAAAAAGTGCAAATTGCGGTAGTCTAATAAAAATAAGAAAAAGAAAGTAATGGGGGAAATTCCCTGTTTTCTACTTTTTGAGCTCTGCTTTTCTTTCCTGGCCCACTTTTTCCTGCCAGACCCAGTGGTCCCAGCGCTCATCAACCATTTCCTGGATTTCTGCAATATCCTCTTCTTTGAGGTGCTTGAATCTTTTCTGGCCTTTAAGATAAGTTTCCACTGGTTTTCGTTCCGGCTTCATATTCAATTTCATGAATCCCTCTTCGAGTTCCATCAATGGCCAGATGTGGGTATCCACAGCATCTTTTAGGTATTGCACACTTAGTGATGGGTTTGTTCCCCACCCTGGCACACAAGTACAAAGTACATTCACGAAAGTTGGGCCCCTAATCTCCTTTGCCTTTTGCACTTTCTGCTGAAGGTCTGCATAGTGCGCACTTGTCGAAGTAGCCACATAAGGAATATTATGCGCAGCCACAATCTCATTAATCGGCTTTTTATATTGCATCTTTCCCCTTATTTTGCTTCCGACCTGAGAGGTAGTGGTTTTTGCCTTCCAGGGAGTTGCCCCGCTTCTCTGCACACCCGTGTTCATGTAGGCTTCATTATCATAACAGATATAGAGCACATCATGCCCCCGTTCCATCATTCCGCTCATGTGCCCAAAACCGATATCATAGCTTGCCCCGTCGCCTGAGATAACCACTACTTTTGTATGGTCATTCCCCTGGGCCCTCAATGCTTCTACAACTCCTGCGGCAACCGGAGCAGAGTTTTCAAATACACAGTGGATGTAGGGAACATCCCATGCACTCGTATCATAGCAACTTGTAAAAATTTCTGTGCATCCGGTCGCATTTACAATTATGGTGTCTTTTCCCAATGCTTTCATGATGTGCCTTATCCCTATTGCAACTCCACATCCGGCGCATGCAGTGTGCCCGCTCTTGAAAAGTTCCTTGTTTTCAAATTCTCCTTTACTCATATTAGTCACCTCCAAGCCCTTCGGTACTATTTTCTGGTGTTTTTTCTTTGCCCTTGCCCGGGCTTGTAGGTGCCTCACCCCACACCATCTTTACCTGGCCATTCTCTATTTTTCCAAAGATGTCTTCTACGTCCTTTACTGTTACGTCCTTTCCTCCAAGCCCCCCAATAAATGAAGAGAGAGGTACATTTACCTCTTTTTCTTTTGCAGCAGCTGAAAGTTCAGAGTAAAGTGGTGCATCCGCACCCATGCTAACTGCTTTTTCAAATACTGCAATTCCCTTTTTGCCCTTGAATACTTCAACAATTTCATCTGGGAATGGCCTGAAGCATCGTATTGCAACAAGCCCGACTTTCTTTCCTTCCTTCCTCATCTTGTCTACAGAAAGTTCAGCATTCTCCATCAAGCTCCCAATCCCTATAAACAGGTATTCCGCATCTTCAGCTTTGTACTCTTCCCAGAGCCCATTTCCATATTTTCTACCGGAAAGTTTCCCCCATGCTTCCATTTCCTTTTTTACATTCTCTTTTGCAGCAATTACGTCCCTGTGCAAGTCAATCCTGAAGTTTTGGTAGTCTTTGGGAAGGGCATACATTCCAATAGTCAGCGGATTCTCAGTATCCAATTTATCTCTGGGAGGCGCCTTAGGCAAGTATTTCCGGACCATCTCTTTATCCGGAACGTCAATCTGTTCTACTAAGTGGGTAAGGTAAAACCCATCCATGCATACCATTACGGGAATGCAGGTCTCTTCAGAAATCTTGAATGCCTGTGGAACAGTATCCACTACCTCCTGATTGTTTTTGCAGTAAAGCTGAATCCATCCCGAATCCCTCTCGCTTATTGTGTCTTGGTGGTCATTCCAGATTGAGAGCGGAGCGCTCAGTGACCTGTTTGCGGCTACGATTACCATAGGCAATCTCATTCCTGCAGCTGCAAAAAGCACTTCATTCATTAGCGCAAGCCCCTGTGAATCCGTAGTAGTGAATGCCCTTGCACCAGCAGCACTCGCACCTACGAGCATGGAAATTGCAGAAAACTCACTCTCCACTGCAGTATAGCTTTTCAGCCCTCCATTAGTGTAAATATTGTCTAATTGCTCTGCAATATGTGTAGAAGGCGTAATTGGAAAACACGCAACCACATCCGGCTCGCATTCTTTTACCACTTCAGCAACTGCAAAACTTCCTTCAATTGTCCTTTTCATAGATATCCCTCATTTTTCCTCCGGTTCCATCTTTATGCACTTTACAGGGCACACATTTGCACAAATTCCACATCCTTTGCAATAATCATAATTTGGCTTCGCGCCTTCTGCGGTCACGAATATGCATCCATCCGGGCAGTTGAGCTGGCACTGTCCGCACTTAATGCACTTGCTAATATCCACTACAGGCTTTTCGCTCCTCCAGCTCCCAGTCTTATTCTTTATGCTTGTTCCAGGTTTTCCATTTGCAGGCTTCATGCGCTCACCTTGCCATAACATGCTTTCAGGGCTTCAGCATTCTTTTCGCCCAATTTTTCTCCAAAATGTGCCTTTACTTCTTCAATTAATGCATCAAGAGTTACTGCTCCGGTTACTTTTGCAAATGCCCCAAGCATTGCAGTATTCACAATTGGCCTTCCCAAAGTTTCCCTTGCAATGCTGGTTGCATCCACAGTATAAACTTCAAAATTTCCCTTCAACCCTATCTCATCCTTGCCAAGGTTGGTATTCACTATGATTGTTCCACCTTCCTTTAGCCCGGAAGCAACGTCCACTGCCTCCAATAAGCTTGCATCCAGGACTACTACAACATCCGGTTCATATAATTCCTGGTGCAGCCTGATTCTCTCATGTTCATCAATTCTGCAGTAGCTTTGCACTGGTGCGCCCCTCCTCTCNACTCCAAACTTGGGAAAAGATTGGGACCATTTCCCTTCATTGCCTGCGGTTTTTGCGAGCAGTTCCCCTGCGGTTACTGCCCCCTGCCCGCCTCTTCCATGAAGCCTAATTTCCAACATTGATTCACCTTGTGAGGTGGATTTATGAGGCAAGCATTAAAATAGGTTCTCAGAATAAGTCCGGCAAACAGCGGAAAACTAAGTAAAAAAGGAAATTTAAGGATTAACTACCTTCTTCTCTTTGGGGCATTTTTGCCAAGCCCATATGTAGTATCTCTCTTGGGGGGTTTGCCAGGTTTTACTGCAAAAGGGGGCATAGTAGGCCTATCCCTCATGCTTGGATCTTTAAGGGGCATCTTCTCAAGAATTTTTTTTACTTCCCTCAACTGGTCTCCAAATTCACTTCCCCTCTTTGCAAGTTCCTTTTCTATTTTTTCAACCTTTTCCCGGGATTTCTGCTGCGCTGCCACAACAACCAAAGCGCGTGCTGCATTGAACCGGGATTTTTCAGAGTCGTTTTTTAGCCCTTCAATGAATAAGTACATTGGATCAATGTCTTGGGTTACTGCAGGCATATCATTCCTAGTGGAAATTTCTATTGTCTGCTCATTGGGGTTAAAGGGAATGACCTCTGCATTCTCAACTACTTCGAGCTTGGGCCTCTCGGTGCGCTCTGCAAACCTTTTAATGACCACTTCCTTTAGCCGGGGAGGAGTTTTCATGTCAACTGCAAGCATATGGAGTTTGGATTCAATCTCGGACAGTTCTGTTTCTTCGAGCAGTTTCCCTTTGCATGCAAAATCAAGTGCGCCCAAAGCAGATAGTTTAGTGTCCATTTGAAGTTTTTCATTTGTAATTGCTTCAAGAAAAATTCCGCGTACGTTATTTATGCCGGCTTTTTGGAGCTCTTCCCTTGAATAATTTGAAAGGAACCTAACTGCTGCACAACTTATTTTATCATGCCCTCCATCTCCAGTAGCTATAATCTGCACAAACAGCCTTGCGTTTTTTTCATTTTTTTCACTAAGAAGAATCTGCATCTCCCTTGCTGCGGTTTCTTCATTCTTTATTCTTGGGATAATCTCTGCAATTGCTTCAACAGTTTTCACAACCACATTAACTTCAGTTTAGCTTTTGAGGAGCCTTATGAGGCTGACAAATGCTTCTGTTGGAGGATACTTGGGCTTAATTCCCTTGGTTTCTGCCAGGACGTTTGCAATTCCCACAATTCTCATTTTTGCATTTGCGTGTCCAAGCCTTTCATTTATCATAGTAATTAGCTTGCTATTGTCTTCTGTTTTCCCATTTCTGTTAGCAGTGCCATTTCTTGACCATAAGTTCATACTATTATTTAGGCACCAAGAATATTTAAATGTTTCTATTGGTGGGTGTATGTGTATTCACTATTGCTTCCTCGCTATTTCCCCATGCTTTGCATATGGCTTCGACGTAGGCGTTTCAGTGCGCGCAAAAACAACCTGGCTTATCCTCATCCCTTTGTGCAGCACCATTGTAAATGGGGCACTGTTGAAAATCTCGAAAACCTGGTGGTTCGAGCTTCCCGGCTGCACAACTGCAGAAGTAATATGCACTGCCAAACCCATTCGCGCATACCTGCTCCTTCCCTCCAAGCTTCCCATAATATTTGAAGCCAGGGTAATTTTTTCCTCGCTTATTGCCAGGCACATCTCCCCCGGAGCAAGCACTACAGTATCTGCAGTCACTTTTTTTGTAGCCTTCTTAAAATCCACTTTTCCCAGGTCCACCATTGTTCCCAGGTATTTTTCCTTAAAAAACCAGAATGTGTTCCCCAAGCTCAAGTCAACGCTGGCTTGCCCAATCTGGTTGGGCTTGAGCGGCTTAATTTTTATTTCCCCCTTCTTTATCGCCTTTTTAATGTCAACATCAGATAGAAACATGTTATGGAATAAAACAAGAAACTTTATTTACTTTCCTTATCTCCGAAAGCGGCTTGAAATGCTTTTTCTTGATGCCCGGTTATTTGGTGCAACTCTCTTTCCCGCCTCTCTGGGCCGCTTTACATGAGCATATGTTCCCGGGCCTTTATACAGCACTGGCGGCACAGTTGGCCGTTGGCTGTCCCGAATCGGCCCTGGCCGTGAGCCCCCCAAAACACGGTGAGAAACCCCCTTTTTTATCTTGGCCTTAGCAGCACACCTTGTTTGAATTACGTTAATTGCCTTGTCAAGCCCCCTAACAAACAACTGTTTTACCTTATTTTCCTTATCCGAATTCATGCCCTCAATTTTGCTCCAATCTTCTCCCAAAATATCAATTTTTTCAAGTGTTTTGAGCGCACTCTCCCCTCCATTTTCAGCAAACCACCGCACTAAATCAATTCTCAGCCGTGCATTCTCAGCTCTATTTGTAACTCCTGCAAGAAGAATATTTTCTGCCATATTTGCAACTCCAGCTGATTCCTCATCATCTCCACCACAAGTAGCTTGTTTTGCATACTCATAAATATTCCTTCTCAATACAGTGTTTGAGTCATCAATTCCCTTTAGGAGCTCAGCAAACGCTTTCTCATTCCAGCTTGTTCCAAGCAAGCGCGCCGCCTCTGTTTTTGCTTCGTAAGGATACCCCTGATTTAACAAAATTGCTGCAAAAATAGGAACTTCATTGGAATTCCAAAGTACTTTGGCTTCCTCCAGAAAAGAGAGCACATTTTTCTTTTTCATTCTATCAAGTAACACCGGGAGCAATTGCTTTGCAAACAATGCTGTTTTGGGAAGAACATCTTCATCCCGCAGTACTCCAAGTATATCCAGGGCAAGCTCTGCAGAAATTTCCTCATTCTGGTCCATCATCTCATTACTAACACTACTTAGGACACCTTCTCTCTCCTCAGATGCCAGCAACGCCTGCAAAAGCTCTATTTTTATGAATTCTGTTACCTGCGCAACCGAGTTCAATGCGCGCTCACCCCCCTCCAAGTTGAGCAGCAAAACAACATTCTTTATCCTCTTTGGAGCAAGGCTTGCCTGCCGGGTAATCAGCTTCACTGCTCCCCTTGCGACATCCTCCTGGCTCTCTAAGATAATTTGTGCAACTCCCCGTATCGCATGACCGCGTATGTCCTGCTCAGGCCGCATAATTGCAGTATCAAGAAGAAGGTTGAATCCATCCCCATTTTGGTATTCTCTGGCTATTTGCTCAATTGCATCTTTTTCAAAACCTGTCCGTTCATTTAGAGCACATTTAGTAAGTTCAATTGGAATCTCAGGGTACGGGTTTTCAAGTTGGTGCTTCAGCATATCTAATTACTATGTGCAAAACCATATATAAATGTTCTTATAAGTAGGGTTTTGTGTAGATTTTGCACTAAATCGCTTTTTTTATCTTTTTATTTGCTTTAGGGAACCCGAGAGATTACCAATTTTTCCAGGGGTTCCCAATATCAGCATCTCAAAGAAAACTAATGTAAAATAAAACAAGAAACATTATTTAGCTTCTGCGCGGAGGGCGGCTGATTTTCTTTATTGGAGTAATGCTTATTGGTTTCTTCCCATCTGGATTCGATGACACAGGGAGTGTGGGCCTGGATTGCCGCCTTCTGGTAAATAGTGAGTTTCTGCTGCTCTTCTCGCTCATGACCTCCATCGCCTTTGTAGCAGCTATCGCCAACCTCTCTTCAGTTTCCTCCCGGCCTATTATTTTTTGCAGCGCCACTAATCCCACATTTTCCCCATTTTTTCCCAGCCATCGTATGAGCTCCATCCGGATTCTCGGATCTTCACCATCCCTTTTTGCTCCAATGCAAAAAAGGGATTCTACAAGGGGCTCGTTTAGGAAAGCCAATTCCCCCAGCGCATGGTAGGCGGCTGCCCTTACTCCTGTTTCTTTGTTTTCCAGGAAGTTCTCGGCCACATCCAGCGCGGAACTCTGCCCGGTTAGCCTCAGTGCCCTTATTGCCGCTTCCTTCACGTGCGCTTTTGTCTGTCCTTGCTCTGCAATAAATTCCAGGATCCCGACCGCACGTTCATTTGCCTTTAATCCCAGCTCCTCAATCACTCCTTCGAGCACAGCGTAATCGCATTTGTTAAGTAGTTCAATCACTGCAGTTGTCAGGTTCAGGTTAGCAGGCTCCCTGTCCTCAAGGCTAAGCTGGGCTATGAGTTGCGGGATTGCCTGGGATGCCCCTGCCTCGCTGGCAATGTTCTTTACGACTTCAATCTGCGCCCTTGCATGCTCTTGCCTGCAATCCAGAAAGGAAAGCGCGTAATTCATTCCTATGGAAGGATAACATTCAATTATCCTGATTTGCGCTGGTTTTTTTCCTTGGGTTACCAGGAGATTAAGGGCTTCCAGTGCCGGAGGCTCTTCTACCACATCCTTTAAATCAGCCACAATCCCAACCGCTTCTGGGTCTATATTTTGAATGCAATATCCAAAATGCACCGTTGCCTTGTTGGTTACTTCAGAGCGTGCCTCCTTCCCCATTATCTCCAGCAAAACCAGCGCTGCGCTTTCCGGCTGGACCCTGCCCTCGATTTCAGATATTATTCTTTGTGCTTCGTTGCTTTCTACTCTGCTCAGCAGGAGGACTGCCCTCTGGAGTATGAGATATGCCTCCTTTTCATTCTGGGTTCCTTCCATTTTGTCATAAGTCTCTATCAGGTGCCAGAATGCCGAGGTTTTTTTCGGAGCCTCTTCTGCATGGGATACTGCACTTTCATCTTCTGTGCGCTCTGTTTTCCTGTGCCTCTTAGGAGCTATCAGTAGAAGGTCTTGTTCTGCCTGCTTCTTTTCTTTACTAAATAATGAAGGAACCATTTTTTCTGCTACTTCCAGGGCAAATTCTGCCAGCTCATCGTCGTTTTCCCTCCTTAGAACATATGCGTTGAGAAGAAGCATGAATCCCACATAATTTTGAAATTTTGCCCCCACTTGCCTAATTCCGCTCTCCCCCATCCCTCCTGCGCTAGTTAGGGCACGGTCTGCCAGAGTGGGATTAATCCCAGGGTATTTTTTCTTAAGTTCATGCCGTTCAACCTTAGCTTCCCTGACCATAGGCATATATTAATGCTGGATTAGCTATTTAAATGTTCTTATAAGTAGGTTTTTGTGTAAATATTGCACATTAGTTCATTCCTTTTACTCTTTTTATTGGCTTTAGAGAAGCCCGGCTATGGCGGCTAATCAATTACAATGCTATCTCTTTATGCGGTGCATCTTGAGAGTGGTGTCCGGGCGTTTGGGCCTGCCCCCATCAACTTTAATTGGCTTTGCAAGAGGCGTTTTTTCAAGTTCACTCCAGGAATCCCTGCGCGAAGCAAAAGACTCAAGTGTCCTTCGCATCTTTCGTAAATGGCCCTTAAATTCGCCCTTTTCCTTTACATGCTTTTCAAGCTCACTGCAAATCTTCCGCACATCTCTTTCCTCGCATAGATTTACGCTTATTTTTTCCAGCGCATCTGCAAATTCGTAGCGTACCCAATATTTTTCTTCGTTTAATCCAGAGTACATTGCATCAAGCGCACGTTCATCTCCGCGTTCTCCGAGTGCCTGCGCAGCCTTTGCGCGTACACCCTCATTCTTTTCTCCAAGAAGCTCAATTAGCACTGGAATAATATCCTCAGGGTCCTTTAGGACTTCTTCAAAATCTTTTGGCCCCAGAAGCAATTTTGCGTGAATCCTGTTTTTTAGCCCATGGGCTCCCAAAAGCACATCTGCAGCCTTTTTTCTTTTTTCAATGAGACTGTTTTTGCCTCCCAAAAAATTGAAAATCCTGGAAAGCTGGATATCCTGTGGGGGCCTCGAAGCCCTGAACCGCCCATTTGCAATGTTATCTTTGACAAGTGTTTTTACTTGACCAGTAATACTTTCAGACTTTTCTTTGTTTCTGTCTCCCCAAATAGATTTCATGAGAATATTAACTGTGAATAAATGTTTATAAATGGATTTCTTCCAGCAATTCTAATTCCTTACTACTATTCAGTAGACCATTTTTCTAAGCATTTGCTTCTCTGCGCTGCGCCCGCGCTTTTTTTTCCTAAATCGTTTTTTATCCGGTTCAACCTCTTTTGCAAGCAATTCTGAAGCCCTCCGGCAGGCAGCATGCAGGCTGTCCACATTTTCCCTGTGCTGGATAAGGTCTTTCCATTTGCAGGAGCAGGTCCGTGCGCAGTTGGAGAGGACGCGCAGCTCATTCTTCGTTTTAATCTGGATTTGGCCAAGGGCGTTGACTGCCATTCGGATTGCCCTTGGGTTCTTTTCATGTACCACCATATTGCAGAGGGGAACCAGCCCGCGTGAATCTCCAAGCTCTCCCAACATCTCTGCAGCCTGTCCCCTAACACCAGGGTGTTCATCACGCAGTGAGCCAATTAACTCTGGAACATACCTTCTACCTCCTATTCTTCCTAAAGCGAGCACCGCGTTTGTGCGGACGCGCCTTATTTTATCAGACAAAAGAGGAACTATTTTTGGAGCCGCTTCATCCACACCCATCTTGCCCAGCACCCATGTTGCCTGCTTCCTATGGTACATGTTCTCGCTCTCAAGCGCTTCCAAAAGAAAAGGGACTGCATCGTTCCCAATCCGGATCAGTTCTGAGCAGCCCCAGGTCCGGGTCGAATATTTCTCATTATGAAGTGCACGAAATGCAACTCGGATGTGATAGTCGTCCGTAGTAACCATAATGTAATGATATATGGAAGGGAGTGTTTAAAAATGAAATCGATTAAAGCAACTTCAACTCTCCCAGAACTGAATCGATTTTAGATGCATCTGCGGGCCCGACCCCAAAACATGTGATTGTTCCCGAAGGAATTTGCGTATGCCCGGCATCGCGAATCAAAGAGGGTTTTAATCCCGCATCCTTGCAGCGCGTAAAATACTCAAGCAAATCAGATTCAGAATTAAGCTTCAGAACAATCTTTTTCTGCCCGGAAATTTCCCAGGCTTTTTGCTCAATCGAATTTGCTTTTAGATATGCACCCAAAGAAGCATGTGAGCCCTGCGCAACTAATTTCCCTTTGCCCATTTCTAAATCTGTGCGGAGAACAATCGCCTGCTTATAGTATAACATAGCTAATTAGAGAAAACAAAAAGAAGAAAAAGGGATGGGGATTACATCCCCAAATTTTCAAGCCCTCCAGTTGCGGCTGCACCACCAAGTGCGCCCGCGCCAAGTGCCGTAAGCCCGACTAATGCGAGTACGAACAAAATGATGAAGGCTACTGCAAAGCTGACTATAAACACAATGATTGTTGAAACCAGTGCGCCTACAAGTTCAATCTTATGCACTTCCTTAATAGTGTGGTAGAGCAGGTAGATAGTCCAAAGCCCAAGGACCAGCATGATAACGCCGCTCACAACTCCGAATGCCGGAACGAGTGCGTCAACGATGCCGAACACGGAGCCGATAATCATTATCGCTCCGGTGAAGAGCATTGCAATGTAAAATTGCTGCCCAAACTTCCCGGTTCCTTTGAAGAAGTTGATTGCAGAGAATGCACCTGCGTACTGGGTAATGTAGCTAATGACAATTCCCCAGATCAACGCAATAATCGATGTAAGGATGAGCACCACAACTCCTAGGAAACCGACAAGCTCGATTCCAATCATGCTGCTCAATGCCTGCATATCCGCTCCCGCAGTTCCTACCGCAAGGAAGAATCCAATAATGCCAAGGATAAGGGTAACAAACCAGGCCAGCACATAGACTTTAATACCGTCTTTTACTGTGCCATCGCCCTTTTTGGCAAATTCTGTGATGTTTTTGGGGTGTAACGCCTTAAACATCTTCGTATACGTGTCAGATACCATGGTTAACACGTCAGCCCTATCGTAGAAACGTTTATTAAGGCTTTTCAGAGTTGTGTGATTTTGAGTATTTTTCACGCCTTCCCATATAAGGACTCACTTTAATCCAAACCCACTGCTGTTGCCGCTGTTGTGCGGACACTGGAATGCCACTTCCCATTCATTTATTAATTCTCTAATATAACCTACTCCTATGCTTGAGCAGTTGAAAAAAGCAGCGGAGCACATCAACAGGATAGAGGGCTCCCGCGCCGCCTCTGCCCAAAAAGTAAGGGCTGCGCCCCAACTCCCAAAAGATTCCTTAGAGCCCAGTTTCATCCTTCCATTAAACAAGGCAAAGGTTGAAGGAAAAATCTCTGCAGTGGATGGAGGAATCCTTGCATATGAGATGCATGGAGCAGATCTCTTAATTGCAAAAGCAGTCTCTTCCACTTTTAATTATACTGATGGCGCAGTGGGCGCCCATACCTACCACCCGCGTGCATTTCCCCATCCCTCTTATGATGTGGAAACAGGGTTAGATGAGCGGGAAATCCTCTGGCACACTTCCCTATTCCGATTGCAGCTGGAAATCCAGAATGCACTGGAAACCGCAAAAGCGGAAAACCCCAATTATCTTTTATTGGATGGTTCAATCTGTCCATTAATCTCCGACCGGCCCGCAGAAGAATCCCTGCTTTTCCCAAGATACCTAACCCTTCTTAACACATACAAAGAGCTCTACACATACTGCACTGAAAATTCAGTAATTCTTGTTGGGGCAATTAAGGATTCACGCTCAAAGCGCTTAATGGATATGCTTCGCCCACAGGTTTCCGAGCGAGCTTCAGATACAGTTTTTCTCCACCATCTCCTAAATGAAGGGGAGCGGACTTTTGCCTTTAGATATTCGGAGTCCCCGCAAAAACACCATGTATTGAGAGAGCTTGGAAGATGGGGAGAAAAGATTTGTGCATGCTATATAAAGCCAGTAAGCGGGGACCGCCCAATGCGAATCGAATTCATAAACGGACAAAAACCTTTTCAGGAAATTGCGGATTTTATTTCCACAATCTCCAGCATCAACCGCTCGTATGCTTACCCGGCAATTCTTATTGATGCGGATTTGCGGGCAATGATGGACCCACAGGAACTAGAGCGCGCAAAAAAATCCCTTTCACTTTTTGCAGGGCCAAACTTATTGGATTTAAGAAGAAATTCAAGGCCATTTAGGTAACCTATTTTTTTATTCTGGGGGCCAGCCCTTTAGGTATGATACTCGGCTTCCCTTTTAAGTGCGCAGGAGCAGGAATAGATGAAAACCGTTCACCCCGTACGCAGGATTCCCTTATCATCCTTGCAACATTAAGGAGAGGCTCCGCTTTTTCAAATCCAGTGAAATCCCTGAGCCATCTTCTTATCCTGTTCCGGTATTCGTCCTTGTTGCTCATCCTCCCAATGGTATTCAGGGCGCATTTCCTCACCCCCTCATCAATCCCGGTTCGTTTGAGCATTTTAAACAAAAGCGGAAGCGCTTCAGGCCCAACCTTCTCATGCAGATGTTCCTCAAGATGGTAGTAAATAACTTCGTTTACTTCTTCCCCATTAATGCGCTTCCAGTCAGTGGTATCCAGAATTTCACTATATGTCATGGCTACAAGGATTGCTACTCTTTTCCGTACGTGTCCCCCATCCTTTTTCTTAAGCCCCTCATATATCTCTTCAAGCGAAATCAGCACATTTCTCATAAATTCTTCGGCAGCAGGCGCCATTGCGTATGCATTTGGGCGCTTAAGGAATGCAGCATCCCGCGCACAATCCTCGGCATATCTGACTGCGCTTAGCTGCACCCTAAAATCATTCTTCAACAGCAAATCACATACTCTCTTGAAGCTGTCCACTTCATTGCTTCTCCCCAGGTTCTCCACGATTGCGGTTACAATATCCGCCTCCCCATATTCAAGGAGCGAAAAAATTTTCTTCTTTGCAGATTCATTGCTGGTTGAAAGAACTTCAATTGCACCCACAGCTGCCCCAAGGAGTTCAGTGCCCTTCTTTTCGTTTCTATCATGCTTCTTCATTTTTGCAGAATATGCAATTGCAGCATCAAGCACTGCAAGCCCATTTTCCACCTTTCCCTCCTTGAACCATTTGAATATGAGTGTGCGTACCTCAGAAGGCTCAAGCAGGTGCATCGCTTTTATCGCGATAGGCAGCACATCGTTTTTAGAAATAGCGAGAAAAATCTTCTGAGCATCTTTCTGATCGGATATGGCACTCCGTATAATCTGTGCCATACGTGCCCTATCCGAAATGCTGGACCCACCCATACAATTACTATATTATAGCTCCAAATAATTAAAAATGGGGGTTTATTTGTGGGTTATTTGCACTTTTCCGGTTTTTAACACAAGTATCCAAGTCTTTTTCTTCGGTGCCCCCTATAAAGTTGCCCAATCATTTATAAACGTTATGTAACACATATTAACACATACAATAAGTGATATTTATGGCAAAATCTAAAGCAAGAAGAATCCAGAATGCCCCTGTTTCAGAGAGGATTCAACAGAAGGCAAGAAAGCCCAGGCGCAGCACTAAAAGCGAGAAGGAAGGCAAACTCAAGCCCACAAAGGTTGAGCTCAAGCACCCTGCAAAGCAGAGGTTCCCGGAATACTGCAGGCTTAACGCCCTTTTCCATGACCAGGAAAAGATGGATGCAAAGCTCAAGGAGATGATGCTCCTTTGCCCGGATTCCCAGAGGGAACTCTTTTTCGATTGGCTTGCGCAAAGCCCATTTGATGTTGACCCCAAAACATGGGAAAGGGAAAAAGTGCCAAGCTTCCTGGGAGTGGACAACCCCCTGGATGATTTCACCCTCCGCTTAAACCTGATACTAGAAACAGTAGTTTCCGATTTCAACCGCTCAGTTGTTGAGCACAGCAGGATCCCGCACGCGGAGCATGACTTCCGGGGATGCGCGCTCATGACCGACCAGGCTGAATCCACAAGGGACGCAAAGAACCGCTCCCAGCAGGAAGTGGATGCAACAGTGGGCAGGATGCACAAATACCTCATCTGCTCTTCAGTCCCATTCCGCGCAATGATGGACACGCTTATAGGTGATGCACTTTCCCAGGTGGTAATGGCTACAGGGGACAACATGAGCCTCTGCGCAACGGAAGCAGCGAGAGTTCTGCTTTCAGTAAATACACTTTTTGCAAAGCACAATGAGCTTGTTAACCATGAGCTTGAGAAGGAGGGGCATGCAGAATCCCTCAGGATACACATCCGCGCCTCAATGGCAATGGGAGACATTTTCATAAACAAGAACCAGATAAGGCCCACAGTGATTTGTGACAGCATGAATAGGGCAGCAAGGTTCAATGGCGTTGCCCAGAAAGATGAGATTGTGGTGGATGGGGCAGCGCATAGGTATCTTGACCCGTATTTCCGCATGGTCCCGGCGCAGCCCGCAGGAGAGATACAGGCAAACCTTGATTCTGTTGAAAAGAAGCTCAAGAGGCTGTCCAAAGAATCCGGGGAAAGCCCGGACAAGAAAGAAGTGCTCATGGAGAAATATGAACTCCACGCGCGCGCAGCCAAGCTCTGCGGAATCTTGTTCCACGTTTTCGAAAGGAGGAATCTTCAGGATGAGCAGCTGCAGGATGCAAAAACACATTACCTTCTTGCAAGGGAGCAGCATGAGATGGGCATGAAAACGCTCCTTGTTGATGCAATAAGGAAAAAGATTTGCAAGCTTGAGGATTTCTCCGCAATTGAAAACTCAGTTGGAAGGGAATATTACCAAGAGAAGTTCGCAAAGGCAACAGGCATAAAGCTCAAGGGCCTTGACAAGAACGAAATAAATGTTTGGCGCCTCCGCAACTACCTTACTTTCAAAGAGGACCTTGGCTCCATCCCAAAGGAATGCGAATTCAGGAATCTTTTCTTGGATGGCAAATACCAGGGAGAAAATGGGCAGAAATCCGAACTCGAAAAATTCGTTGAGGATGTTTCAACCCATTATGGGTGCCCCACAAAAACCAACTTCAACCCGCTTGCGGAGTTTTACATCATGTACCTGATGCAGCACACCGGTTCCCCAGCCTTTGCTTTCAGCACAGCGTGCAGGGCAACAGGAACTGCACTTTATGTGCTCGATGAAATTCAGAAAAACTGGGGCAGCCAGCCGGACAATTATCTCCAGAATCTCCAGAAGAGGATGGTTGGGCTCGGGGTATTTGATTCAAAAGGAAACATTAACGAAGAGCCACTCAAGGAATATCTTGCAAAGCGCATAGTGCTTCCCTCCCTTCTTGCAGAGGTGGGGTTGCTTAAGCTTGCAGAGCCCCCTGACAGCGACCAGGGAGTTACAACCGCTTTCTCCAAGGCACAGAGGATTGGGGGGATTTTTGCAAAGTCCCTCTCCACAGTGCAGGCCGACCATGGCCCCGAAGTAGTTGAAACAATCAAGACCCTCCACAAGGTATCCAAGCACCTGCTCATTGAGAGGAACAAGGAAGCAAAGAAGAGAGGGGCACCAGAAAATATTTTCCCGCAGGAAACAATCGAAGTTCTGGAAAAGCTTTCTTTTTCAGGCAGGAACATGGCAATCGTAAACGGAACCGGGGATGAAGTTGACTTCGCAACTGAGATACTCAGGTTGAGCAGGACGGTGCAGTCTATGCGCACAAGAAAAGCGCACCAGGCCGAGAAGCCGGCAGTTGATTGGATAACAATTGGAAGCGAGCTCTCCACGACCAACATCTATCCCTATATGAGGAGGGTGTACAGGGAGCTCTTCCTCTGAAAGTGAGATAAACCAATTTAAACCTTTTCTTTTATCTTCTTCCCATGCGTTTTTTTGCGCTTTTAGCATTTCTATTATTATTATTGCCATTATGCACAGCAGCAGCCCCGGCAATCAGCGCAGAGCCTGCACCAGCAATAAGCAGTGCACAGGAAATCCAACTTCCCGTACCTGTTGATGAGCGTACAAAAGAAGAGATAGGGGCTATTGAGCGCGATATTTCTGCTTCTTATGAAGGCCTGCCCATAAACAGAATCATTTCAGAAAAGGGCACAATGGTAATGGGCTCAGATTTATCTATTGCAGAGCGCGAAGCACTTTTGCATATTACCGGGGACAACCCCATATATTCCAAATTTAAGCGCACTACAGATGAAGTTTCCCCAGAAGAACTTTTGAATACTGATCAGTTTTTGGTAATTTTGGGAGGGCCCAGCCAGAACCACCTTACTGCTTACTTAGAAAAGAATGGAATGGTGGAGAAGAGCTGGAAGGTTTCGAACCAGGTTATTGTGCGCTCGGGCTCAACACCTGGAGGAGGGAAATTCTTCATTTTTTCTGACTTGAGGGGCTACAATAATGTGCGCAAGCAGGGAATTGAGGAGTCCCCACTTACAGCAATAATGCCTAAAGAGTATGTTCCTCTTGCTTCATTTCTTCTTTCCATTTTAGCTTTGGCAGCAATCCCAGTAATCCGCATTTACCTAGCAGGAATTTTCAAGACAAAGGAAAGAGAATCTGGGAGGAAGAAAGTAAAGGAGAAATTCACAGGGATATGCCTTCTGGGAGTCCCTATACGCTTCAGGGAACTCCTGGCAGTGTTTGGGGGTGCATTTTTCTATGGGATGGGTGTTGCGTATTTGTATGCAGGATTTAGCGGGGAGCTTATTCCAATGGGAATTGCAGCAGTAGCTTTTGTAGCGATTCTTTACTACTTCCGTTCCCTGACCCGCTGGCTTTTTGATGGGAAATTCAAGACACATACTGAATATGTGTTCTGGGGAACAGGCGGAGCGCTGTGCTGGGTTTCTTCAGTATTCGGGTTTACGCTCCAGACTCCTGGATTTGAAGTGGAGCAGATTCCCAAGGAAATGGTAAACAAGGCAGCAGTAATGAAGTGGGCAGTTCTATCTGTTGCCATGGTTGTGGGCCTTGTAATTTTTATTGTAAATTTCATTGCACCGCACCCTTACCTCCCGGTTTTCCAGACCGTTGCTTCCGCCATTGCAGTTACTGAAATCCTTCCGTTTGCCCCAATGCCGGGCGTGGCAATTAAGAGGTGGAATGTGTGGCTTTGGGCAGCCACTTTCTTTACTTTTATCCCAATTTACTTCCTGATTAATTTCTATGTATAGGGAGTGCAGTAATCTTTGCCTTTAATTGTGTATTTAAAAGACTTTCTATGGATATATAGCTCTTAATGTCTGGTACCGATAAATCACTTTGTGCAGAGCTTCGCATAGCGAAATCCCCAGACGAAGTGCTCTCTCTTATTGCAAAGCACGCGCTTACTATAGAAATGGAGCCGGCTCCCAAAAAAAAGCAGGGAAGCCTCCTCTCCCTTACAGATCTCCTCATAAACAACGTTACATATATTACTGAAGATAGCATTTCTCCCATTGTTAAGGCAATGGCAGACAAGGATGAAGATGTTGCTGTTACCGCAGATGTTTGTGTAATTACAGTTGCAGCAGATTCACCCAAAACAGTATTCTCCACATTGGTAAAAGAGGCCAAGGGGGCAAAGGGAACTGCAAAGAAGCGGATGGTTTCAACTGTATCCTCACTCTATGCCCTTGCATCTGAGAAGGAGAAAGCTAATTTGCTGCAGTTGGCATGGCTCCACAAGTTTAAGCCCCTGATTAAAAGAGAGAGCATTCTTAATTCAACGAAAGCAAAAAGTAAGAAGGGAAACACTATTTCTTTGGACCATTTAAAACCAAACCAGTCTGTTAAACAAATTAGGAAGCTACGCAGGGTCGCATAGGCCCCAAGCCACTGGAAACCCGCCCTCAATTTATTTATAAACCCCTTTAATTAATTCTATATTTATGCAAAGACTCCTAGGAACAGTAATTTCCACCGATGACTCTCCCACAACCCAAAAATACGCATTTGTTCTTGATGTTGGTTCCCCAGTAAAAAAAGGTCAATTTATACAAACAACTTCTGAAGAGGGAATAGTTTTCGGATACGTTTCAGAAATAACCCGCGCAAACAGATATTTTGAGCGCGCAGAATCCGTTGCAGAGTATGAGCGGGAAACTCCAATTGCAACCCATTTTCCAATTAAAAGTTGGGAGTATGCAATTGCAGAAGTAAGGATTCTGGGAAGAATGGAAAAAAGGGATGAACACTACTTCCAGTCCAGAGTATCTCTTCCCCCCTCTCCAGGAACAAAAGTAATTGAAGCAGATGAACTTTTACTAAAGGATTTTGTCGGATTTGTTCCGGATGGATTGATGCTGGGAAAACTCCAAAACCACGAAGTAGAAGCAAAAATAGACATGACCAAACTCCTGCAAAAACACCTGGCCCTTCTTGCTATGAGCGGTTTTGGAAAAAGCTATTTTGCTTCGGTACTGCTGGAAGAACTCATGGAACGCTCAAAAGAGCAGGGAAGAATTGCAGTAGTAGTAATCGATATCCATGGGGAATATGGGGGATTTAAGCAGGACCCTGATTATGGGAGGAGAGTAAGGGTAATTAACGGAAAAGACATTGCAATCCCCTTCAGGAGGCTGAATTCGTACATGCTCTCTTCCTGGTTTTCAGTTCCCCCCGCAGGCCAAAATGAACTGGATAAAATTTTAAGGGAAATGCGTGCGCAGGAAAAAAACGAAAGGCAATTGTTTTCAGTAAATGACCTCATCAAGCGCGTAGAAACCGGCAGCATAAACAAGAACATAAAGGAGGCCCTGCTCCGTCCACTCTATGAATTAAAATCCATTCGCATGATTTCCCAATCAAAAGAAATTCCAAACTTAAGGAAGCAGGTGCTTCCTGGGGAAATGCTGGTTATAGATTTGTCTGATTTGGAGGACATGCGAAAGAAAAAAGTAATTGTTTCCTATGTTGCAGACCGCTTGTTTAGGTTGCGTGCAAAAGGAGAAATTCCCCCAACCTTTTTGCTGGTAGAAGAAGCCCATAACTTTGCCCCGGAAAAAGCAAAGGCCGCACACAACCCATCCAAATCAATTATAGAAAAAATAGCAAGGGAAGGAAGGAAATTCGGGCTAGCATTGGGAGTAGTTTCCCAGAGGCCGGTAAACCTCTCTACCACTACCCTCTCACAATGCAGCACACACATCCTCTTGCGGGTAACCAACCCCAATGACCTGAAGCATATTGAAGAATCTGCAGAGGGAATTGACAGCAGAATGGCACGCTCAATTACTTCCCTAAAAATAGGAGAAGCGATAATTGTCGGGGAAGCAGTAAAATACCCAATTTTTGTAGAAGTGCGAACCAGGAAGTCCAAAAAAGTGGAAAAAGGAAAACCATTGCACGAGCAGGCAATTGCCTATGAAACAACAGCACAAAAATCAGAAGAGGAACAGGACGAGGAATTGGAAGCATTCCTCTAATCTTCCATGGCATAAAGGAACATGGCGAGCTTTACATCGATGCTGGTATCCCTTAATGNAGTATCGATATTATCCAANTCTTCTATTTGGTGTGCCATCTCATCCCTATCTTTGCTTTCCCCAATAAATCCACAATTAAGGAGCATGTTCTGCACTATGGGTGAAGGAATATTGTCCATTGCCTGGGTTGCAGCTTCAACGAGTGCCGGTTCTTCCCCTTCCGTTCCAAGAGAAGTATTAACTATCACCTTTGCCATCCTGGCTTCGGAAAAGCATATCTCCTGCGTATTTTCTTCAGCAATTTTTGCCGCAATTCTCTTGTAGAGCAGAGGCATGGACTTAAACGCACACACCCGTACCTCCAGAGTAGTTTCACGTTTCTCCGCAAGCCCACAGAGGGCATCCATCACTTTCCACAAAGCATCCAGGTCCAGTTTCAGGGCAATTTCTTCTACTTCTTCTGCAGAGGCAATGAATTCCGCTTCACTCTGGGCAATAGAGAGATTCGCCGTAACTTTTTCAGCATGCACATCCAGGAAAACAGCTGCGCTGTACAACTCTCTCAAAGGCAGGGAATCAATCTGAGGTATAACTTCGCCGGCAACTTTTGCTATTGCAGGATTATCACAATTAAAAAGTTCCATAAGGGCATTGGCCATCTCCTGCTCACGAATGTCCGGCCCATCATGCTCTGCCGCCATTGCAGCCCTCTCTACTGCAGGAAGCCCCTGGCTTTTTGCAACTGCATCAAGAAATTCTTTTTCATGAAGGACAATCCTTCCATGGATAACGCGTATGAGCTCAAGGCCCTCAGTGCGCACATCGTCCTCAACCCTCTTGTTTTTTGCCATTTTGCAGAGCCCTCCAATTGACTCCCACAATTCCTTGTCCCCCAATTCATCCATAATTGTGATCAGGGACCTAATTGCATTAAGAACATCTTCCCTAGTGCCTCCGAATTCAAGAATGACAAGAACAGTTTCCATCGTTTCCTGCACGCTGTTCAAAACAATTTTTTCAGATATCTCGTCTTTGCGGGATGCATCCACCAGCCTATCCTGCCCATCTAAATCTGATATGAATACGCGTTTTCCTGCAGCTTCCGCTCGGGTGAGAGGAACCACGGGTTTTACGCGTTGGGATGTACTGCCTTCCCTTGGAGAGCGATTACTCTCCCTTAGAGAGCGAGCTGGCCTGGTCGGTGCCATTGCTCATTAGAATACAAAAAAGATATATAAATGTTACGTTTTTGCCCTTACTATAACTACAGAAGCAGTGGAAACACCGGAAACATCCCCCTTCCTCTGTTTATTAACAGTGCTTTGAGTGCCCAAAACATGGTCGCCTCAGAAAAGGTATGGGCTCTCTCCGAACTTGCATCTTACGATATGGAGCAGGAGCTTAAGCATATCCCCCTTGGAGAAAATGAGACCCTCCTTCACGTATATGATGCCAAAACCCCAATGGGGAAGTGCACCCTTTTCAAAATCCTGATGACCAATAACTGCAAAATCACTTGCACATGCCAAAGAGAAAGTATTTTCTTTGGTTGCGCTTAGGAAGCATGGAGTTGTCTTAGGAAGAGCATTACCTTTTCTAAAAATTGGCGGACTTCAACAGACAACTCTCGCTTCCTTTAATTAATTCGAGCCTGTTTTCCAGCAGAAAGAACTATAATTATAATATTGTAATGAATCTAATTGTGGAAGGCAATAGTAATAACATTTAAATACATTTGCACCCACAATTAATTTATTGGATGGCATTGGCGGGTTTGTATGGGAGAAAAACGCACACTTAAAACTCAAGGCAGAACAGGAATTGCAGGAATGGCAAGGCAACCTGAAGCAGCGTTCAGGGCAACTGCAAGAAAATCGGTGCCTTTTCCAAAACTGAAAGATGTCCCTTCCAGAGGGCCAACCGAAAAAGAAAAAAATGAGCTGATTTTTACTCAAAAAGAAATTGATTCCTTAGATAGGGAGGATATCTATTCCCTTGCAACAGTAATGAAGTCCTGCTCCAAGTGGAAAATGTTTTTCAACCTTTCCAGTGAACCTGAAACTTTGGATGCACTTCCTTATTTCAGGAGGTTCATCCACGCAATGAAAAGTTACATTTCAGATGCCCCCACCCAAAGAGCACTTCTTGCAATGCAGGATTTTGCCGAGCTTATGAGAATGGATGCGCCTTCTATTTCATATGTGCTTACTAACCTTTGCTCTGCTGACTCAAGAAAGGAGGTAAGGCTCCAGGCATTTAATCTTCTTGAATCCAATTTCCATTTTTTAATAAGCGCAACCGATTTCGATGCCCCCCAAGGCCACACAATGCTTAAGCAGTTTACCCTTCTCTTGGAAACATATGCAGATCTCTCATTCATTACAGAAGAGGTCTTTGTTAATGAGGTCTTGGTGGGAGACAAGCCCCTCCCGCTTCCCTTCAATGAGGCAGCCACATTGTCCATTTCCTCCTTCTTATTTTGCCACAAGGAAACCCTTCTTCAGAGTACAGAAGGAATAATCCTCCTTCCATATGCAATTGCATGGTCTATAGATGCTTCCAATAGTGAAGATGCTAAAATAGATTTTATGATTAATGGGATTTCTCACCTTCCAAGGGATTTCAGGATAGATATCCTCTTGAAAGTGGCAGTTTTTGCCAATTCTGACTCGATAAGGGAATGCGCCCTGGACCTTTTGGTAGATATGGGCGTGTACCATGTAAAAAGCAAAGATGAGAATGGGGCATTGGTGGATAATACATGGATAAACCTTCTTCTTCAGCTTACTTTTGACAGAACGTATGGAGGATTTGCAAACAATATTGTAATGCCTGAGACACAATTCGTTCATTAATCCTTTTTAATCTGCCCCCCCATACTTTGCCCAGGTGAGCATAAATGCAAAAGCGCAAAGCATTGATTTTAGGAGCAGCTGGAAGGGATTTTCACAATTTTAATGCATTTTTCAAAAACAATGAAGAGTATGAAGTAGTAGGGTTCACCGCAACCCAGATTCCGGGAATAGATGAGCGCAAATACCCAGCAGCCTTATCAGGCCCACTCTATCCGGAAGGAATACCCATTTTCCCAGAAGAAAACCTAGACAATATTATTGATGAGAAAGGAATAGATGTTTGTGTTTTTGCATACTCGGATGTAACCCATGAATATGTAATGCACATGGCAGCTAAATGCATGACAGCCGGAGCAAGCTATATGCTATTAGGCCCAAAGGATACGTGCATAAAAAGTTCAAAACCTCTCTTTGCAATTTGCGCAACAAGAACAGGCGCGGGAAAATCTCCCCTCTCAAAATTAATTTCCAAAAAATTAGTAAAAGAAGGAATCAAGCTCGCAGTAATCCGCCACCCCATGCCTTATGGGGAACTGGAAGCACAGGCAGTCCAAAGGTTCGAAACATTGGAGGACCTGGATAAGCACAACTGCACAATAGAAGAAAGGGAAGAATATGAAGGACACATAAAAAATGGGGCGCTCCTATTTGCAGGAGTAGACTATGAAGCAATCCTGCGCGAAGCAGAAAAATCCGCAGACATCATAATGTGGGATGGTGGAAATAATGATTTTCCATTCTATTTTCCGGATTTGCAAGTTACAATTGCAGATGCCCTAAGGCCTGAACATGGCTTCCATTATTTCCCAGGGGAAGTCAACCTGCGGATGGCAGATATTGTGGTAATAAGCAAATACTCCCAAAATGAAGAAGGCGCAGAAAAGATTGAAGCCCTAGTTTCTAAACTCAACCCAAAAGCCCAAACCCTCAAAGCAGACATTGAAATTAGCATTCCAGAGGAAATTGAAGAAAAGGAAGTAGTTGTAGTAGAGGATGGGCCAACACTAACCCATGGGGGAATGGAGTATGGTGCAGGGATGCTTGCAGCAAAAAAAGCAGGTGCAAAGCCAATCTCCCCCCTAGAGTATGCAGTTGGCTCAATAAAAGAAACATTTGAAAAATATCCTCACACAAAAGATGTGCTTCCTGCAATGGGCTATGGCCCAATACAAATAGCAGAATTAGAAAAAACAATCAATTCCATGCCAGTAGAATTAATTGTTTTGGGGACCCCGATGGACATCTCTTCCGTCATTTCGACAACTAAGAAAATTGTGCAGGTAACTTATGCTTATCAGGAAGAGGAAGTACAATACATCTTGGATAGGATATATGCACTTTTGTAACACATCTCTTTTTAAATACATCCAAAAATAGATACATCATGAATATGTCTCCCAAGCTTATGGACTCTATTCCTCCTTCGATGCGTAAATATTTTCCTGACCCCGAAGAAAGCCATAAATCCTCTGAGCACAAGATGAGGAACAAGATAGCCACTACTTTTGTGCTCTGGATGATTGGCAAGAAGCCCACTACAGGATACGCCCTTATAAAGAAATTGGGAGTAGAGCACCCAGGTGCCATGGCGCATGCATCCCGGATTTACCCAATGCTGGTGCACATGGAGGAGGAAGGCCTCTTAAAATCAAAAATACTCAAAACAGGAAAAAGGGAGAGCAAGGAGTATTCAATTACATCTAAAGGCAAACTGTTAATTAAGGTAACTAATAAATTGCTCTCAAAAACAATATGGGGAGAGTTCTTAAGGGACATTTCCAAAAAGTGATGCTCATGGAAAAGAAAAAGAAAAAGGATGGCTTTCCGGTGCTGGAGCTCAACAATGTATGGAAGACATATGAAATGGGAGATGAGAAAATCCATGCACTCAGAGAGTTCAATCTCCAGATAGACCAGAATGATTACATGAGCATAGTAGGCCCCAGCGGGAGCGGAAAAAGCACCCTGCTCCATATGCTTGGCCTGCTTGATGTTCCAACAAAAGGTTACGTAAAAATGGACGGAAAAGACGTTTCCAGAATGAGCACAGATGACCGCGCAATACTGCGCGGAAAGAAGATAGGATTCGTATTCCAGGTCTTCAATCTGGTCCCTTCCCTCACCGCTCTGGAGAATGTAGCACTTCCCATGATGATACAGGGAATAGACAAATCAGAAAGGGAGGAAAAAGCAGCAAAAATTCTCACAGGCCTGGGCATGGGCAACCGCTTTGACCATCTTCCCGGAGAGCTTTCCGGAGGACAAAGGCAGAGGGTTGCAATGTCCCGAGCACTGGTAAACGACCCGGAGCTTATACTTGCGGATGAGCCCACTGGAAACCTGGACTCAAAAACAGGGGAAGAAGTGGTAAAATTATTCGATAAGCTTCACAAAGAAGGAAGAACAATAGTAGTGGTTACGCATGATACCGGAATTGCAAAACATGCGGATGAGCAGGTTTACATCGTAGATGGGACGATAAAAAACTGGACAGGAAGGACCCATCCTGAATATACAAGAAAACTACAAAAAAATAATGTTTAAGGTGAATGATATGGAGTTTAGGTACGCGCTTTTCGCGCTTATGGTNTTTGGATTGGCTTTCGCAGGATTGAGCATAAGTGAATATACTCTTTCTCCGGAAGTGGTTGAGCCTGGAACCTCTGGTGTTCTCCAGATTACTGTCTCAAATACTGGTGTCCAGACGGACACTGTTGAGAGTGTAACAATAACTGTGAGCTCGGTTGAAGCATTGGGCATAGACAGGAGTTTCGCAGTTGGAGACCTTGAATCAGGTGCTTCCGTAATAGTCTCGCTTCCGTTTGAAGCTGCAGAAGACATTGCAAGCGGTTATTACACAGTGGAAGTGCGCACAGTGGGCACTGGAGAGGATTATTACCTGGACAGCGGCGGGGACCTCAAATCAAAAACAGAAAGTTTTGAAAAGCGTACGTCTATTCCGGTGCAGGTTGTTGAGCAGCCAGTACTCTCAATCAGCCTTTCTGAAGAAAGCATAGAAGATTTTACTGAAGAAACATTTACCTTTACAAATGATGGTGGAAAAGCAAAGAAAGTAAAAGTGACAATCCTAAATGAAGGAATTGGTTTCCTTAATATGGACCAGTTATACATAAACGAGCTTGATGAGTCAGCTTCAGTGACAGCAACCCTGGATGCAAGGGGCGCACAGGAAGGCGCAACCAAACTCCAGTTCCAGCTGGTATACCAGAACTCCCTTGGAACCGAAATAACTGAAACCAAGTCAATTCCAATTACTGTGAAGAAGACCGAAGGGGATTTCGTGTTTGTCCAGCAGGGCACAATCGTAACCGGTGAAAACGAGAACCTCCAGCTCAAATTTACAAACGAAGGAAAGGGAGTAACCAACCTCCGCTTCACCTTCCAGAGCGATGATGTGCGCCTCCGTGGCCTGAACGAATTCACCGTGGGAGACATCACATCTGGAGAAACAAAATCATTCACTGTTCCGCTTATTGCAGACCTTCCCCCTGGAACCCAGAATGTGGTTCTCTCCCTTACATGGGAAGAATCCGGGGAAGACCGCATGGGCACAGTAACAGTGCCTCTGGAAGTAATCTCTGATTCCACAGTAGGCGTATTCCTTGAAGCAAAGCCAACTCCGCTTACAGTTGGAGCAGAACACACAATCTCCGTAACCGTTTCCAACCTTGGCTCCTATGATATTGAAGGGACCACGGTCGAGCTGGAAAGCGAGGCATTCACCCTGCTTACAATTCAGCCCCAACAGTTCATTGGAGGATTGGAAAGCGATGATTTCTCCAGCGTTCAGTACAAAGTGCGCGTAAACTCACTTGAGCCAGGAACTTATCCTGCAAAAGTACTGGTAACCTTTAGGGACGAATCCGGAGCTTGGGTAACCCTGGATGAGGAGGTCACAATCGCGATAAATGAACCGGTGCAGGTTGAGGATTCAACAATGACCATCCTCCTTGGCTTGGTTGTAATCTTGGTAGTGCTCTATTGGTGGTTTAGGATGAGGAAGAAGAAATGAAGTTTTGGGATATAGCCCATTATTCATTCGAACATCTCAAGCACAGGGGCCTGCGCACCTGGCTTACTCTCCTAGGGATAGTAGTGGGAATCGCTGCAGTGATTCTTCTTGTGGGGCTTGCACAAGGCCTCCGCGCCAGTGTAGCCGAGGAGCTTGAGCTCTTTGGCCCTGACCTAATGGTAGTGCTCCCCATAAACCTGGATAGTGGTGCTTTTGCAGGACCCACTTCTTTTCGCCCTTCTGCAGGAAAACTTTTTGACAAGGATGTTGAAGTAATAAAAAAAGTGGACGGAGTTGAAATCGTAACAAAAGCCATTCTCACAAATGCAGACATGAAATACCGGAGGGACAGCATAACTTCAAGCGTCATGGGGCTTGAAACCGATACCTACCAGGAAACAATGGTTCTTGATGAGCTTGATGAGGGAAGATTTCTTGAGCCAGGAGACCGCAAAGTAGTTCTTATCGGTTCAACAATTGCATATGATACTTTTGAGGATGATGTGCAGCTCAATTCCTTTTTTGAAATTGCAGGTGAAAAATACCGTGTTGTAGGGATTCTCTCAGAAACAGGCAGCAGCTACTCAAGTGTAGATTCCATGATAATTATCCCCTTTGAGGACGCACAGCGCATAGCAGGAGACACAATTGCCGACCGCGAAGTAAGCGCAATCAGGGTAAAAATCTCGGAAGGCTACGAACCAATTGAAGTCGAAGGCAATATTGAATGGGTGCTTATGAAGCATCACGGAGTAACCGAAGATGAAAAGGATTTCAGCATAGTAAGTGCCCGTTATATCCAAGAACAGGTTGATTCAATACTCGGATCCCTTACGCTTTTCCTTTTGATTGTTTCCGGAATGTCCCTTCTGGTTGGTGCAATCGGGATTTCCAACACAATGTTTATGAGCGTGCTAGAGCGCACAAGGGAAATTGGGGTCCTTAAATCTGTAGGCGCCACTTCCGTGCAAATCCAGCATCTTTTCCTTATGGAATCTGCAATGCTTGGGTTTTCAGGGGGCGTGCTTGGCCTCATGATAGGTGCCTTTCTAATAGAAGTGATTGCGCTTTTTGATTTCCAGGCAATTCTCTCCTTTGAGATGGCCGCAGTTGCATTTATAGTTTCAGTAGGAGTCGGGATAGCAGCAGGCACCTTCCCTGCGAGGAACGCCTCCAAGGTTCCCGCAATAGAAGCATTGAGGTATGAGTAATGAGATTCACAGATATATTGGGCTACAGCATTGAAAACATGCGCAGGAAGAAGATACGCTCATACCTCACAATCCTAGGGATAATTCTGGGGATAGCCACAATTGTAGTCCTCGTTTCAGTAGGGGAAGGAGTGCGCAAGGACATAAACACCCAACTGGAATCTTTTGGAGCAGATATGATTGCAATAACTCCTTATAGCATTGAGGATGCGGCCTCTGCAGGAGTTGGGATGACTTCTTCCGGAAAGCTCTACGAAAACGATATTAGCTATATAGAAAGGGTTCCCGGAATTGAAGATATTGCATATGGCACATATGGGAAGGCCAGCCTGCGCTTCAAGAAAAAGCAAATTGGGGCAGTACTCTTTGCCATAACCCCAAACATGCTTCCCATGTATGAAGACTCTGGAATTACAATAGAAGAAGGTCGCTACATCCAGGAAGGTGAAACCCATGTAGCATTCCTGATGAATGATGCTGCAAACGAGCTTTTCGGAAAAGACAAGGTAAATGTAAACAACTACATTTACATAAACAATATCCGCTACAGGGTTGTAGGGATTGCAGAAAAAATAGGCACTTCTCTCTCCCAACAGGATGATTCCGCAATTTACATCCCCTATGCAGACAGCGAGGAAATTTTCGGGGATACGCTTGCAAAGGACGAGCTCACATTTATTTTTGCCCTGACCCAGGAAGGAGTGGATGCAGATGAAGTAGGAGAAAGGATTGAGGAGCAGCTTGCAGCCTCTCACCGAGTTTCTCTGGACAAAAAAGATTTCAGCGTAATGACTGCAGCCTCCATTCAGGAAACCGTAAACCAGATCACTGATTTGCTCACAGGCTCCCTCTTCCTCATTGGATTAATTTCCGCAATCGTAGGGGGAATAGGAATCGCAAACACCATGTTTATGAGCGTGCTCGAGCGCACCAAGGAAATTGGAATCCTCAAATCCATTGGAGCAACCTCCTGGCAGATCCTCGCACTTTTTGTAATGGAAGCAGCGTTAATCGGTGCAATTGGAGGCCTAATTGGTTTGGGAATCGGCTTCCTATTTATGCAGATTATTCCCTACTTTGGAATAGTTCCTTACCTTGCTCTGGAAATCGCAGTTGGAGTTGTATTATTTGCAATGGGAGTAGGGACGATCGCAGGATTCATACCTGCAAGGAACGCCTCCAAAATCTACGCAATCGAAGCGCTCAGGTATGATTAATCAGACCTGCCGTTTTTCCCGGCCCTTCCTGCCTCTTTTCTTTGGAGCATAAGCAGGCTCTGGTCTGGGCCGCTTTCTTTTTGCCAGTTGCTCACCTATTAGATTCAGAAGCTCAGTTTTCTCATAACTGTTTCCCATCNTGTATATGNTGTTTTCCACTCTTTCTAGAAGCCCTTTTTCTAACTCATGCCTCAGGCAAATGTCCCTGCAGGCCAAGAGCGTCCATTTTTGGGATTCCTGATCCAAATCAGTTACTCCATTTTCAAATTCTATTTCAACTAAAGAAATAATCATTCTCAGGGAAGCTTCTCCGCCGCTTACTAGCTGCTTCATGTGCCTTTTGTAGGCCATTGCATCTGAAAATAGATTTACCATTTTGTATGCTGCTTTGCGCAGGTCGGCTTCCTGCACTTGGCCGCATTTTGCATTAAGGTCATTCACCCATTCTTTTTTGTGCACACGCCTTTTTTCCATACCCTCTCCCCTTTTCTATTTGTGTATATATTTTTATAAATGTGTTTAATAAAACTTCTAAAAACCCTCCATTCCATTTAACTCCAAATGGATGAACTGAGAAAGACCTTTTTCGCAGCACTGCTCTTTGGCTTCATTTCCGGAGCCCTCTCAGTTTCAATCCCTCTTTTCCTAAATGATCAGGGGTTCTCGCTTGTAGGAATTGGCTCAATTCTGGCAGCAGCCACCTTAATTGGAGGGTTAGTTGGAATCTACATTGGTGCGCACAGCGATGTATTTGGAAGAAAGAAATTGATGTCCGGGCTAGGTGGAGTATGGGCAGTATGCACAGTAATTCTTATTCCCTTCAAAACGGTGTTTGCATACATACTCTCACAATCTGGCTCCAAGTTTTCTTCAGGAACCCTCTGGAACCTTTTTATCTCTAGAATTACGGATTTGACTAATCATTCTGAGCGCGGAAAATACATGGGATATTACACTGCCGCATTTGGGCTCTCTTTTGCATTTGCACATGTGGTTGCAGGTTTTATTTTCAGCACCTGGGGTGCAGATGGGGTGTTTCTTGCAGTAACCATACTCGCATTGGCAATGGCAGTATTAATCCTCAGTTTCAAGGAACTGCCTTCAAAGAAAAAGAAAATTCACCTCTCTTTTGCAACTCTAAGGACAAAGAATGGAATGGCCAATGCAATTGTTTCTCTCTTAAATGGGGCGCAGAGAAGCATAATTTATGGATTTGCAATATACCTCTTCCTTGCACAAACATATTCATTTAACCCGGAAGAAGTGGGGTTATATACGTTTATTTTTCTCACAGTCTGGGGGATTTCCTCATTTTTCCTAGGAAGTGTGGCAGATAAAATTGGTTCACTCAAAACCCTTCTTTATGGCTCAATAATAAATGCCTCTATTTGGGTTACTGCAGCTTATTTCCAGCAGTGGGAAATTTTCTTTTTTCTCATGATTTTTGAGAATCTTACCTATCCGTTTTATGGAGTTTCCACAATCAAAATCAGCTCGCTTGTTGCACAAAAGGAAAATATAGGGCGGGACATTACAATCTTTGGATATTTTGATTTTATTGGCGCAATGGCAGGAGTATTTGTGGCAGGGCTTCTTGCGGAAATGAGCTTTTCTTATGTATTTCTTATGCGGGCAGCACTTACTCTCTCTTCTGCAATGATTGCATATTTCTTTATTTCGCTTAGCAGCAGAGAAAAAGCAAAATGATTTAATATGTTTACATAAGTATAAATTTATGGTAAAACTCAATGACAACATATTTATCCTCAAAGTCCACCATGCACTTTTGCTCATTGTCATCCTATTTACCGGTACGGTTGCAGTTGGGGGAGTAGCACTTCTTGAAAACCATCCGCTGCAAAGCTGCGAATCATTTACTGCAAAAAACAATTTTATCTGGCTCCCAAGTGCAGTATCCGGGCATTTTGAAGAAGACAACCTGCTTCTGCATTTCTCAACAATCCAGGGCAACGAATTCACAGTATATGGCCAAGTTGCTGAAAATGCAATTTACCCTCTTTCCTGTGAAGAAAAAGAAGAACCCGATTTTGAAGTCTGGATGAGCGATATCCATGCACTTCAATTAGCAACCTCAACTGAGCCAACCGAAACTTTCGTAAATCTATGGAGGAGCGGGGAAATTCAACTTGAAGCAAATGGGAAAGAAAATCAAAAGAAGCTGGAAGCAATTGATTCATTGCTTAATGAGGATGAGCCTGTTCCGAAGTGGATAAGAGACATGTTCGGCAGATATGGGGCTTAATTCTTCACAGCTGGCTCATATTTAAATTCCTTATCTTATAAATCTCTCTCAAGGTGGATTTTTTCATGTATGAGATAGATGAGATTGGACCAGAGAGAGTTGTAGAAGTCTATGACCAGAAAACGGGCATGCACGGAGTTGCAGTAATTGACAATACCGCACGGGGAGCAGGTAAAGGCGGAATCCGCATGGTTCCGGACCTGAAAACTTCCGAAGTTAAAGGTCTTGCACGTGCAATGACCTGGAAGAATGCAATGGCAGATATTCCCTTTGGGGGTGCAAAAAGCGGAATCAAAGCAGACCCCCGCTCAATGACACCCGAACAAAAAGAAGCAGTAGTTCGTGCATTTGCAAGAAAAATCAGGGAACTTGTTCCAAAATACTATATTGCAGGCCCGGATATGAACATGACCGAGCGTGAGATGGCATACATTGCAGATGAGTTGGATGACCTCAAAGTAACAACCGGAAAGCCAACCCAGATGGGCGGCCTTCCACATGAATTAGGTTCAACCGGGTATGGAGTAGCCCTCTGCACCAAAGTTGCAGTGGAATTCAAGGGGGAAACCTTAGAAGGAAAAACAGTCGCAATTGAAGGCTATGGAAATGTGGGCACCTTTGCACATAAATTCCTAGAAGAGTGGGGCGCAAAAATCGTAGCAGTTTCAGACTCAAAAGGGACAATCTACAACCCTGAAGGGCTCAAGTTTGAAGAGCTTTTCAAAACCAAGCAGGAGCAGAGAACTGTAACTGCACACCAAGGAGAAAAGCTGGATGCAAAAGCACTCTTTGAATTAGACGTGGACATCCTTGTTCCAGGAGCGCGCCCGGATGTTATCACTGCAGAAAACGTGGAAAAAGTAAAGGCGAAATATGTTGCAGAAGCAGCAAATCTGCCTATTCCCCATGACATTGAAAAAATCCTCATGAACAAGGGCGTAGTTGTGCTTCCGGATTTTGTTGCAAATGCGGGTGGAGTAATCTCTTCCTACTGTGAAACAATGGGCTGGAGTGCAGATATGATGTTCAAGATAGTAACTGAAAAGATTACTGCAAACACCAAAATCATGATGGAGCGCTCAAAAGAGGATAATGATACCAGGAAGGCTGCAATGGGAATTGCCCGCGAAAGAGTAGAAGAGGCAATGAGATTTAGGGGCTGGAAATAGTTTGAACTCAATACATTCACAAAAATGCACATCCAACCCTGGATTCCGAAACAAAACCCATACAATTATAAAGTCCTATTCATCTTTACTACTTTAACATTATCAGGTGAGTATCTATGACTAATAAAGGTGAGCAGAAAAAAGCTCAGGACTCTTCTTGCCCCGCAGGGTGCACAGGGGAGAATAAAGTATGGATGGTTGCTCTCTTGGGATTCTTGGTAGGTTTGCTTGTAATGTATCTTGCAATGCCTGCACTGTCTCCTTCAGAAGTGACTATTGTAGAATTATCCGCCGAAACAGAAGGCACGGCAGAGCAGCCATTTACCCTGAATGAGACTAAGGCACAGGAGGTGGGCCAGCTTCTTGCAGACACATACCTCCTCAATACCGGAGAAGACATCCCGGTTGCCTATGTAAGGTATGAAGCTGTAGATAGCCATGCAATTCTATATTATGATGTGATGGGCCAGGAAATGCCGATTTACATTTCAAAGGATTACACATACCTTTATCCAAGCGCTATTGAATTTACCCAGATGAAATCAGATATTGCAGCAGCAAAGGAGCAATATCTTGCAAGCCTCTCAGCACAGCCGGAAGTTCCTGCTGAGCCTGTGGGGTACCCAACTTCCGCTGAGCCGGAAGTCTATCTCTTCGTAATGAGCAACTGCCCCTATGGAAACCAGGCAGAAGATGGAATAGTGACAGTAGTGTCCCTGCTTGAAGAGGAGGTTGCGTTTGAGCCGGTATACATTATTTACGATGAATCTATCCACCCTGCATACAGCGCAGAGAGCGGAGAGTGCCTCGTAGATGCGAACAATGTAACCTATTGCTCAATGCACGGGCTGTATGAGCTTGAACAGGGAGTTAGGGAGAAGGTAATCTACAACATTTATGGTGAAGCAGCCTGGGCAGAATATGTAACAGGAGTTAACAACGATTGTTACGCACTTGGAGCTGACATTGATACCTGCTGGAAGGATGTTGCATATGAGATGGGGCTTGACACCACACTCATTGAAGAAACCTATGCTACAGACCTCTACACTATCCTTGCAAGGGAGAAAGAGCTGACGTTTGGCACACAGACCTTTGGGTCTCCATCCCTCGTGATTAATGGCGTGAAGTACTCCGGTGGAAGGACTCCTGAGGCATACAAGAGTGCAATATGCAGCGCATTCGACACTGCTCCAGAGGATTGTGTGGTAGAGCTCTCTTCCACAGGGGAAGCAGCTGACGGTTCCTGCGGATAGCTTCTTTTTTCCTTTTTCTTCTTTTATTTTCTTTTTTGCTCAATTCTGCTTAAGTTTAAATAGTTGCCTTGAGTAATTACTTGTGGGTGGTATAAACGCATGAGGCGGGCAACACTAATTGAAAAAAGCGTAACTGCACGGAAGATGGGCGGAGCAAAATTCATTCGTTTACTTCCCAAAGCAGAGCGCCTGATGATTAATGCAGAAATTGCCATTAACCTTGGAAGGCAGAAGCCCAAGCGCTCATGCGCCTGCAAATATTTCAATTTAATGAAGGAGAAAAACCTTCCTCCATATGAACTAGCCGGGATTGCAATGCGCTATAATCTCCGACCCCAAATGCGCGAAGCAATTGCACTGCAGGCAAAACGTGACCCTACACTTGCAAGCCAGCTTGAAGCTGCAGAAAAATATTTCCGTTCGGGAAATAAAGAGAAGGGGCGCCAAGCAGTGCTGGAAACAATCCGAAACCAGCTTACTGATGTGGACCCTAGGATATCCCGTGCATTATACACGATATATAGGATAAAATATAGGGAAATTAAACCTATTACCCTTAAAGTTTTTAAGAAAAAAATGGCTGAGGGGAATTTTGAATCAGCATATCTAGTTGCGCGGGAGTGGAGGCTTTATCCAGAGAGAAAATCTGCGACTCTTGCATCTATCCGAAATGAAATTCTATGCGGGCGCTTTGAAGTTGCCAAAAAAAGGGCAGGCGAGCGTGGAATAGGAAAAAAAGGCCTACACTCACTCTCAAAGCAGATTTTTTCTGAATACATGGAGCAAGGAGAGTATCTCAAAGCAGCACTGGTTGCAGAGCACCTTAGGGTTCGTGGAGGGGCTCAGCAGGCAGCACTCTGCATTTACAATGAATGCATGGAGGAAAACCGTTATCTTGAAGCCGCCCAGATTGCAAAGCATTACGGATTGGTTCCACAGATGAAGCAGGCAGCAATGCTCCTGATAAACTCTGTGTCAAGCCTTGTTTCCAAAATGCGTTACGCACGTGAATTTGGGTTGGACGAAATAGCTTTGGAACTGGGAAAGAAATTAATGGAAGTTGAGGTTCTCCTTGGCAATTATGCAAATGCAATTAAATGGGGCAAGGAAATTGGGGCAAACACGCAAGATGTTGCCCGTGCCTGGTTTAGAAAAGATAGCGAGAATGAAGTTAGTGCGGCAAAGCTATTGATAATTGCAAAGCAGAATGGGCTTGAAGAAGAGAAGGTTATGCTTGGAAAAAGGTTCTTTAGAAAATATCTTAAAATGGGAAAAACTAAAGCAGCCCGTAAAATGGCCCAAATGTGCGAGTTAGAAGAAGAGCTGGACATTTTGGATGAATTATCCAGATTTCAGAAGCACTCAAAGCAGCCCCGCTGAAGTATAAATTACCCTAACTCAAATCTGTACTATCCTTCTCATAATAAGGAATGCATTGAACCAACAGAGAGGGAGCCACAAAGGCGTTTCCAACACAGCAGCAGAATATTCCCAATTCCCCATCAATATTGAAATTGTTTCCATTATAGTTCCAAGTGCTGCAGCATAAAGCCCCAGCTTAAATTCTTCTTTTTTATAAAATCCACTGTAGAAGAGCACAATCGTTGCTGTTACAAATAGGGCTAGGACAAGTAGCTCATTTGGGGCAAAAAAAGCAGCGGCGGCCGCTCCTCCAATTGCAAGGAGGACTGCCCACCAGGAAAACTTAACTGGAACTGCCCCTCCAAATGCATCTTCAAAAAGAACAAAACTAAAGCCCCAGCCCAGAGGCAGCCAGAGAGGCGCAAAAAGGAAATTTGAATTTGCATAACTCCAGCCTCCAAGTGCAACTGAGAGGTTTTCGCAGCTTCCCCCAACAATTACTGCAATGACGTATTCTTTTAGGTATTTCCATTTGTCTATTGCAAGAACAATTGCAGAGAAAAGTGCTACAATAGCTGCGAGGGCAACTTCGTGGTGGTACCCAAGTGCAAGTACAACCGAACCAATGCAAAATATTGCAATTGCGTATTTCGCTTCCATCTATCCCCCTTCATCAAGAGACATTTCCATCTGCAATCTTTTTGGTTTTAATTGGATTTCCGCCCGTACCGAGTTTCTTCTCATCAACAAGGACAGAATTTCCCTCAACCTTAAACTTTACTTTAAAGAATTCCTTGATGTTTATCTGCTTCCTGGGTTTGCTCTCAAGCCCTTCTGCCACAACCTTTTCCCCAGCTTCTGCTTCAGGCTCAAGCACTTCAACATTTCCTTCCGCGTCTTCTGCCACAAGAAGCATTCCTGCCGATTCCACTCCACGCAATTTTGCAGGAGCCAGATTTTTTACAATAACAACGTGCTTCCCAAGCAGTTCATCTGCAGCAATATGCTCAACTAAACCTGAAACAATCTGCCGCACTTCCCCATCTGCCAGTTTCACCTTCTCAACGTAAAGCTTTTCTGCATCCGGATGCAGTTCCACCGAAACCACTTCCCCAACTTCCAAGTCCACATCTGCAAAAGAAACTTTTTTCTCAGCAGGTTTTTCCAGAGGTTTTTTCTTCTCAGATTCAATCTTCCTGAAAATTATTTCAGGGACTCCAAGTGTGTGCCCTGCTTCCAGAGAAACATTCCCCAAATCCCCCCAGGTTTTAGGTGCAACTCCAAGCTGCCGGAAGATAGATTCGCTCGTATTTGGAAGGAAGGGTTCAACCAAAATAGCCAAATCCTTAATCTGCTGTGAGAGCACATTAAGGACGGTTCCTCCGCGCGCAATATCATCTTTAACCAATTCCCAGGGTTTATTGTCCTGAAAATAGCGGTTGGAATTCTTGCCGAATTCCATCACATGCTGCAAACCATCCTTGATCTTACCTGCATCCATTGCAGTTTCCACCTTTCCAATTACCTCTTTTTGCCCGGAAAGGAATTCTCCATCTTCAGCCGTTAACGTAGCTTCAGGAACCTTTCCTTCAAAATTATTCTTGATAAACACCATTGTGCGGTTAACCAGGTTCCCAAGATTTGCAATAAGTTCATTATTGTTTTTCTCAATTAAAACCCGCTTGGAGAAATCCCCATCCTCAAAGGTAGGCACTTCACTCAACAGGCAGTAGCGCACAGGATCCACCCCGAACTCTTCAATTAATTTGAAAGGGTCTACAATGTTGCCCAGGGACTTACTCATTTTCTGCCCCTCAACAGTGATGTATCCATGCACAAAAATCTCCTTGGGAAGAGGCAGCCCTGCAGAAAGAAGCATTGCAGGCCAGTAAATCGCATGGAAGCGCAATATTCCCTTTCCAATTACATGCGCATCTGCAGGCCAGAAGCGCTCAAATTCTTCTTCATCGATTCCATACCCAATTCCAGTAATATAAGTTCCAAGCGCATCAAACCACACATACATAATCTGTTTGGGGTCCCCAGGCACGGGAACTCCCCAACCCTTTGCACGGGAGTTAGAGCGCGAGATGCTAAAATCTTTTAGCCCCCCGCGAATAAAGTTGAGCATTTCGTTTTTCCTGCCTTCAGGAATAATCTTAAGTTCTCCACTTTCAATAAGCCTCTCAAGTTCATCCTGGTAATTGGAGAGCTTAAAAAAATAATTTTCTTCTTCCACAAATTCGGGCTTGGCAAGGTGCTCAGGGCAGAGCCCATCCACCAGGTCAGCTTCTTCATAGAAGGCTTCGCAGCCCACGCAGTAGAGCCCACTATATTTTTTCTTGTAAATGTCCCCTTTTTTGTTGCAGAGCTCCCAAAGCTTCTGCACGCCCCGCCAGTGTTTTTCTTTATCTGAGGTGCGCTGGAATGAGGTATAGGAAAGCCCCACTTCATCTGCCATTTTCTGGAAAATTCCAGCATTCTCAGCACAGAGCTGCTCAACCGAAATCCCGCGTTTTTCTGCCGCCTGCACATTCTTCAGGCTGTTTTCATCTGCACCAGTAATCAATGCAGTGTCCTTTCCGCGCAGCCGTGCATACCGCGCCAAAACGTCAGTTTGGATAAATTCCAGGGCGTGCCCCAAATGCGGTGCAGCATTTACATAGGGTATTGCAGTAGTAAGGTAAAATTTTTCTTTAGTAATCTTGATCACCTTTAGATAAGTCTAATTGCAACAAGAAGATTTTAAATAAGGAATAGAAGAGAAAAAAAGAAAAAAATTATCTGACTATAATGCCATTAACAATGCCGTCCTGCCCTACCCGATTAGTAACTTTTACCTTTCCAAGGGAAGTGTTCAAAACGGCACCTTTGGTAATAATATTCTGGCGTGCATAGTGCGGATTGTGGCTTTCAACAACACCTTCGATTTTTACTTTTTGGGCCTTTCCTTCAACAACTACATTCACAAAGGCTGCGCGCTTAGTCTTGGTGCGGGTAGTTCCGCCACGCTTTCTTTTGCTGTCTTTGCGAGGCTCATCAGCAACCTTGGTTGAGGAGAAGACTCCGCCCATGTGTGCGAGCTTCTTGTCCCTGGATTTGCCTTTCCTGCCTCCGCTGCCGGAACTCACTTTCTTTTTTCTGCCACCGTGATATTCATCCATTGGTAATACACCTACGTAAATTACTGAGTAGTGAACTCATTTTATAGAATAGTAATGTTTTAATATCTGCCCCCTTCCATTCAATCCATGGTATTTATCCACGGAAGCTCTAAACTAAGCAGGGAGGAGCTTTTATCCATCCTTAAGGAGCATGATGCGCTGTTGCTTAACCCCCAAAAAATCAATTCTGAAGAAGAGCTTTTTCTGGCAGAAAGGCTCACAAAAGATGCATTCAGGGAAAAAAGAAATATTGCCAAAAGAAAGGAAAATGAATTTCTTCTTTGGCTGGCTGCAGGCACAAATATTTCTTCTGCCCTTAAAGCATATTCATTTGATTCCCCAAAGAACCTAATCCTCGTCTCTTTTGCAAATACAAAGCAGGAGCTAAAAAACCTTTTCAAAATTGAAGAGAAACCCCTAAAATTGAAAAAGGAGGCAACTCCCCTGGAAGTTGAGCGGATTTCGCTCTCAAGGGTCTTTTAACCTATTTTTTCGGAGATTCTGGAATACTTTCCAGCCTCTCGAGCAGAACATCTTCATCAATTGGCAGGTCAATTCCCAGGAGCCTGTGGATGAACATAAATATCTCCACTACGCGCTTCTTGTCTTCGGAAGTCTGCAGTGCCATCTCGCGCAGGTCCATATCCTTTCCAATCAGCTGGTAAAGCATCACGCCTTCGCGCCCGTATTTTTTGTAAACCGAATACCCGTCCTCCCCATATTTGCGCTTGATTTCCTCACGGGTTGCAGGAACAAGCTTGATCATTCCTTCTTTTTCCAGGTAGTTTAGGACTTTGTAGACCCGGTATAGGGGGAGGCCGGTTTTCAGGGCAAGTTCAACCGCGTCCCTGCTTCCGTTGATTAGTTCATAAGCTTTTGCCCCTGCCTGCTGATATTTGATCATTAAGTTTGCCTTCATCTGCATTGATTTGAACATGTTTCCCTTTACTTTGGAGGGAACTTCCAGCGTAAATTGCTTGCCAAGTTCGCCCTTAAGGGGCCCCGCAGGCATTCCAGTCTCTTCAACCATTGGGGCAAAACCCACTTCCTTGGCAGCAGGCTCAGCAGGCTTCTTGGCGCCGCCTTTGCGTGCCCCGGGATGCTCAAGCTTGATTATCCCCTTCTTTTCCATAAAGTCGAGCATTTCAATAAGCGTAGTTTCGGTTACTCCGGTTGTTTTCATTATCTCTTCTGCAGTGCGCTGTCCGTCAATCAGATTGTAAACGTCAATTCCCACCTGCCCGTATTGTGCCTTTATTTTGCGTTCTCCAGGAGTAAGGAAGATATCTTCATCCTCTTCTTCTTCGCTTTCATCATTATTGTTCCTGCTTTCCTGAGGAATAATGTCATCCTCCTCTTCCTCCTCTGAAGCAATATCTTCTTCACCTTCCTCTTCTTCAGAAGGCTTTTCTAAAGAGGGAGTTTCCTCTTCTCCGCTTTCATCTCCACTAAGGTCCAGGGGGAGTATTTCCTCTTCCCCCAAAGGCTCTTCTTTCAGGGGAGGCAACGCCTCTTCAGTATCTGCTTCAGTTTCCTGCTCCTCAGAAATTCCAAACTCTTCTTCAGGAGCCATTTCCTCTTCTTCGGGCTCTTCTGTTTCTGCAGAAGGTGCGAGGGTTTCTTCCTCTTCAGGCACAATCCCTTCTTCTAGTTTCTCACCCATTTCTTCTTCAGAAACTACCTCTCCTTCCGGGGCAATTGTAGCCGGAGGCGCTTTTTGAGCCTTCTTTTTTGCAGGGGTTTTGCCTACCTCCTCCATTAGCCCCTCAGGCTCAACCATTTCAGTTTCTTCATCTATCTGGGGTTCTTTAATCCTCCCCACAGTATCAATCATTTTTTTCTCTTTTAGGAATAAGAGTATTTCAAAGAGCTTCTCCTGCTCCACATTAGTTTTTTCCATTAGTTCCTGTATGCTGATTCCTCTTTTTCTGACTGCACGGTATACTTTGAGCCCCACCTTCCCAAATTTCTTCAAAACTTTATTCTGATTCTTGAATTTCTGGAGGGAAGTCTTCTCCACCTTTTTAATCTGGTTTTCGAGCCCTATTTTATCAGCCATGGCACAATCTCCTTGCACATAATGTTCCCACAATCTTTATTAACAGTATTCATCAATGCAAATTTCACTGCATCTTTGGCCCTTACAGAAATATTTTAAATATAACAGTCGAATAACGTCCTATGGAAATGGAGGACCTCCTCATCAGTACCGGCGTAGACTCTTTGATACGCCTTATTCAGGAGAAGAAGAAGATTGATTTGTCAATGGCGTCCAAGCTCCTGAACCTTCCCCAAACAACTATTGAAGACTGGGCACATATTCTGGAAGAAGAGGGGATAATCCGCATTGATTACCAGCTTACTAAAGTGTATTTTATATGGATAACCCCCACAACAGCCCAGGTAGAGCGGGAAAAACAGGTATTTAGGAAGAGAAAGACCCAGGTAGAGTCTGAAATCGGAAAGCTAGATGAGATTCAGGAAAAGGGGAAGCGCGAACTGAAAGAATACACTACAGCAGTAGAAGACATATCTAAAAAATTCACAGCTGACTTTGCAAAGCTGGAAGAGATTTCTGCGCAGATTGAAGCAGGAAAAGGCCAGAAAAGGGAACTTTCAAAACAATCCCTGGAAAAGGTGGACTCACTCAACACAAAGTTAAGTGGAATTGATGGCTCAATTAAAGGGCTGGAGCTCCAGCTCAAAAAAACCAGCAAATCCTTTGAGCACAAGGATATAGAGCCCAAGCTCAAGAATATTGAAGAAGCAAAAAACCATGTGGAAGACCTTAGCAAACAGCTAAATGAGCTTGTAGCGCGGGTGGAAGAAGTAAAAGCCCATGCTCCGAGAGAAGATGTGGATGTTGGGGATGCAAAAGAGGACCTTGGGCAGATGAGGGAGGAATTCAGGAAGGTGCATGAAGATTCGGAATATCTCCGCTCAATGATATCAGAATTCAAGGCAAATGCGGACACAATCCAGGATGCAGTAACACATATCCGCACGCTCTCGGCAAATGCAGAAAAAACCAAGAAGCACCTCCAGACTGAGTATAATCGCATCGAAACCCTGAAGCNCGAGCTTCCTGAGCTGGAAAAGCAGATTGTAGATGATTTGGCAGTAGCAGACCAATACTCTGAAACAATAAACATTGCCCAGGAAGTGCTGGAGAACGTTCCCACAAAAAAAGAAATTCTGGATAAGCTGGAAGCACTTGAAAAAGAAGAAGAGCGCATGGGAACAGATTTCCGCAAACTAGAATCCACGCTTTCGGGGGTTGCAGGAAATGTGCTCTCAGTAGGAGAGCTGATGGAAGACCTGGAAAACATGAAAAATGAAGTGGAAGAGTCCCGAAACAGGCTTTCAGAAGAAGCTGATGAAGTGCTCTCTTCTGTGGAAGAAGAAACTGCCACATATGCGACCTTCCAGAAGATCAAGGCAAAAACAAAAATGGCACTGGATGCCTATCTGGTCCAGCTTGCAAAGATAAGGCAGGAAACAACCCAACTCCGGGATGAACTTAAGAGTGCGAAAAAGCAAAGCACGGAGAAGTTTGGGGAACTGGCTGAAGCAAGCACCCCTGAATCAACCAAGAGGGCAATAGAGCTGGTAAACCAGCTCAAAACCAAGCGTGAAGAGCTCCAGAATATACGCACCCTTATTGTTGACTTAAATTCAAGGTCAGGAATGATTGAGAAGAACATCAAACTCCTTTCCAGGGAAGCCAAGCTTATTGCCCTGCGCGGAGAAGGCGTTTCCGCAGGAAGCAAAGAGGCAAAGAAAGAGGCGGCCAAAAGCAAAGAAGTGGAGGGAAAAATTTCCCTTACTGCACAGGAGCAGCAGGAGTTTGAGCGTAAAAGAAAGGAATTAAAAGGTCTCATACGTAAGTTATGGGAGACCGACTAATGGTGAACCAAATGGCAAAACCAAAAAAAACCTCCGGAAAAGGCAGCACAAAAAAATCTCCTTCAAAGAAGACGGTACGCGATATTGTAAAGCGCATACGGGAATCGCAGAAAAAAGCTGAGGAAACCAAATCCTCACATAAAGCTCCCAAAAAGCCAGAGCCGGCTCCAAAAAAAATGGCTGCACCAACTCCTCCCCCAGAGGAGGAAGAGGAGTGGGACACTGAAAAAGAAGGCTTTGAGGACATTAAGCTTGATGTGCCTGAAAATGAAGTCCCAAAAGAGATGGAGGTTGCTGCAATAGTGGAAAAAGAGCAGGAATTTGCTCCTTTGGAATCTGCCGAACCCCGCCGCAAAACAGAGGTTCTAGATTCATACACTTTCCTAAGCGAATCCATTCCGGTTGAAGTAACAATTGTTATGAAGGATGGTTTTGTTCCGCTTTATTCAGTTTCCATTCCTGGAATTGCAGGTGGAACCAAGCTCCTNCTTGAGACTAAGCTCAGGGCAGAACTTATTTCGGATGTTAAGCTGGATATTACTGAAATTCTGGACCCCAAAAAACAGGAAATGGTAAANGCCAAATTCCAGGATTCAGCCATGAAAGTCCTTAAAATAAATTTCCCCCAGCTTCCCGAAGAAAAACGAAAGATTTTGGCTTCTTACCTAATCCAGAATACTCTTGGAATGGGCGAATTGGAAACACCCCTTCACGATGAATTCCTGGAAGAAGTAGTGGTAAATAACTCAAGGGACCCAGTATGGGTCTACCACAAAAAATATGGCTGGTGCCAAACCAACCTTCGCATGAAAAATGAAGAGAGGATTTATGATTATGCTGCACTTGTGGCAAGAAAAGTCGGGCGCCAGATTAATATTCTGAGCCCGCTTCTTGATGCGCACCTTCCAAATGGAGACCGTGTAAATGCAACACTGTTTCCTGTTTCTAACTACGGGAACACAATGACGATCAGGAAATTCTCCAGAAATCCCTGGACAATTACAAACCTGATTAGGGGCAAGACAATCAGCCCACAGGTGGCAGCAACAATCTGGCTTTGTGTGCAGAGTGAGCTCTCCCTGGTTGTTGCAGGAGGAACCGGAAGCGGTAAAACTTCATTCCTGAATGCGCTTGCAGGGCTCATCCCGGCTAGCCAAAGAATAATCAGCATTGAAGACACAAGGGAACTTACCCTGCCCTCTTTCCTGCATTGGGTTCCAATGGTTACGAGGGAGCCTAACCCCGAAGGAAAAGGGGAAGTTTCCATGCTGGATTTGATGGTTAATGCCCTCAGGCAGAGGCCAGACAGGATAATCGTTGGAGAAATCAGGAGGCAGAAAGAAGCAGAAGTGCTCTTCGAAGCGATGCACACCGGGCATAGCGTATATGCAACACTGCACGCAGATAATGCCTCCCAGGCAATAAGCAGGCTGGTGAACCCGCCAATAAATGTGCCTGAAGAGAACCTGGATGCCTTGGCTGGAATAGTAGTTCAATATAGGCAGAGAAGGCTGAATATCAGGAGGACACTCGAATTTGCAGAAGTGCAGGACCGTGGAAAGCTTAACGTTGTTTACCGCTGGGACACAAAGCGGGATGTTACTGTTAAATGCGGAAAGCTAGACAAGATTGCAAAGACAATTGAGCTTTATTCCGGGCTTACCCCCAAGGAAATTGACCAGGATATTGCCCAAAAGGTNGGAGTGCTNAANTGGATGGTAAAGCATGGCTATGAAGCAGTGAATGAAGTTGGTTCAATCGTTTCCAATTACTACCAAGACCCCACCGATGTCACGAATGCCGTCAGCAAGAATAAGAAGTGGGAGTTCTGATATGAATGGATTTTGAAACTGCCATAACTGAAGTGTCCAAAGTCGAGAAGGATGCAGTTGAGTATGTTCCAGTAAAGCCGGAAAAGAAAAAGATGGAACGTTTGCTCGAAGTTTCCTCCCCGGATATCCATGAACTGGAGTATCAGGATATCGTTACCCAATATGGGCGGCTTGAAAAAATTATTGCCGCATCTGCCAGAATGGACATTGGAGTGGGAGAGAAGAAAACAACCAGGGCCCTTCCAATTCCCTCACCAGAACCTGCTCCAGCAGCCCTCAAAAAAGAAGCAAAAGCAATCGAAAAAGAAATCAAAAAAATCAGCGAGGAGAGCGCAAAAGAGACCAAGGAGATGGATGTATCAGCTCCGCTTGAAGCTCCCCCCGAAGAGCCGCATGCCTTAATTGCCGGCCCTGAAAGTGAGAGGGCAAAAGCAGAAGAAACAGCTAGGGTACACCATGAAATTGCACCAGCAAAAATCCAGGAAGTAATTTCTGAACCTGAAGCCCTGGAGCCTTCCAAAGAAGCAAAAGAGCCGATAAAAACGGAAGAGAAAAAAGAGGAAATAATTGAAGCGCCAAAAGAAGCAGAACCAGAGGGCGTGGCGCCAACCCCGGAGGACTTCTTTGAAAAAAAAGAAGAGGCAGAGATTACAAAGCCCGCTCCCCAGGAGGAATCCATGCCAATTTCTTCTCCAAAGGAAATAGCTCCGGTTCCGAAAACAATTTCAACTCCAACTCCGGAGGAAATGCCCAAAGGGGAAACAATCGAAAAGGCTGCACTGCAGTATGGGCTCCAAATAGAGTACCCGCCCATTCTTGCCACTTCCCCGCTTGCAAAAGCAGATGAAACAATCTCCAGATTGGAAACCCAGCTTGCGGGGCAGATGACCGGAAAAACCACGAAAAAAGTAGATACAAAAGACACCAAAAAAAGAATGATGGAGTTAACAAGGGAACTGTTCAAGGAACGCTCTATGGACAGGAGGGCAGAAATCAAAAAGGAAATCGTGGCCCTCAAAGGATTGCTCTCAGAAACAAAAGGGGGGAAAGCAGCAGCAGGAGGGCTTCCAAAAGGTTCACTTTTCAACGCACTTAAAACCGAGCAGGGCTATGAACTCAGAAACGCAAAAAACAAAATCCAGGCAATCTATGAAGAAAACCAAAAGCGCATTATAGAGGATATGCGTGCACAAAGAGCAATGGAGCACAGGGGCCCCGCATTCGAAACTTTTTCAAAAAACATAGTGGAATTAGAGCATGTTCTTATGGACCTGATTTCCAAATACCAGGTTTTCCTAATCGCTGAGCATACTGCCGAACTTTCAAAACTCGCAGCGCATGGCCAGGCAACAGATGAATCCAAGAAGCTAAAAACCAGCCTCAAGGAACTGTATTCACACGAATTCTCATCCCTAAAAGAATCGATTGGAGAAGAAATCCATTCACAGCTGGATACGACCCGTGCGGCCCTGTTTGAAAAAGCAGGAGACCCNCAGGCAGTAAATCTTGCACAGATAGCCAATGCACACGAAGATTCACTCTTTAATCTTCTCCAGGCAAAGGACCCCCGTGCATATGAAAAATATGCCAGAGGAGAAACTGACCGCTCAGAAGCGCTTCTTCTTGCCAGAAAAATAATGGCAAAAGAAGCAGGTATCGATGAGGATACTATAATAAAACGTTTTGGTGGTAAATAGAATATTGTTTATTTGGTGAAGAAACATGGCAAGCCGGAAAGAAACGGTGACCCCGGTCGCCCTCCCCGTCAGAAAGTCCAGAAAAAGAGGCCCCGTCCGCTCTTTATCTGAAGTCATACTTCCATATTTCCCAACATTAAGGAAGAAGATGATTCTCGCTGGCATGAAAGAAACGCCTGAGAAATTCATGGACAAGGCAATTGTCTCAGCAATTTTTGCAACAATCGCCCTTGCCATCCTGACCTTTGTGGTCCTCGATATGGCAGCCACCCAGAATGCCCTCCTCTTTACAGCGATTTTGTGCATTCTTTACCTGATATTCTCGTTTTTCTACTTCATGATGTATCCTTCTGTGATGGTCTTAAAGAGAAAGAGGGGAATAGATTATGAACTTGTTTTTGCTGTTAGGCACTTATTAATCGGGCTCCGCTCCGGAATGCCACTATTTGACGCGATGGTTGGTGTTTCCCGCGGTTATGGAGAAGTGAGCAAGGAATTCAACAAGATTGTAGAAAAAGTTACCCTCGGAGCACCCATTGCCCAGGCAATCCGGGAAGTTGTGCAAGTCAACCCCTCTCCTTCGTTTAGGAGAATAATGATTCAACTTGCAAATTCAGTAGGTTCGGGCGCAGACATTGCGGACACCCTGGAAGTTGTCCTCAATCAGGTCTTCAACGAGCAGATAATTGAATTAAAGGCATATGGCCAGAAACTAAACCCCCTTATCATGTTTTACATGATTTTTGGGATTATTTTCCCTTCACTTGGCCTTGCGTTTGCAATAATCCTCTTTTCATTTATCGGTTCAGGAAGATTCACGCTTGATGCACCTGTATTGCTCATGTTCCTTGTAATGGTCGGAGTAATCCAGTTTATGTTCCTGTCAATGGTGGAAACTTCCAGGCCGAGGTATGCGTTCTGAGGGATTATTATGAGTGCACTGATGGGTTTTTACGAAACAATCGGAAGGCTTCTTTCCAGAACTCGCATAAGAAGCATTGAGAAGTCACTTGCAGGGGCAGGAATTTCTGCACCTGCAGAATCTTTTATGGGATTCTTTATCGTGGTGAATGTACTTGTGGGTATATTGCTATTCCTCTTATTCCTGAATACTTCAGCGGTGCCCCAATTTCTCTATGCAATGGTTGGGGATGCATTCTTTCTCCCTGATATAATATCCATAGTCATTAGCCTGGTTGCAGCATTTGTAATCACGTTTTTGGTTATATTTACAGTAGTTTGGGCAATAATTCTGCTCCAGACAGAAGCAAGGAAAAATGCGGTTGAAGCAGTTCTTCCGGACTTCCTTACCCTTGTTGCGGGAAATATCCGCTCTGGAATGACCCTTGACCAGGCTATGTGGTATGCCGCAAAGCCTGAATACGGGTTATTTTCAATTGAAGTAAAAAAAGTAATCAAAAGTGCATTCTCAGGAGAGCCCATTGAAAAATCACTGGATAGGCTGGATATGCGCTTTAACTCTCGTGTATTGCACAGGACAATCCTGCTTCTTAAGCAGGCCCTGGCTACTGGGGGAGAGGTTGCGGAAATCCTGGAAGAGACTTCCCAGGATGCAAGGGAGGTCTCCATGCATAAGAAGGATATTGCAGCAACCCTGCTCGTATACATTATCTTCCTCGTGTTCGCATCTACAATTGGAGCACCATTCCTCTTTTCAGTTGCAACGACATTAATCAGCGTTCTTACGATGGCATTTGCATATATGCCAGCAGGGGGAATTGAGGCAGGTGCAGGAGGCATGCCAATGAGCTTTATGGCAACCCCCAGCTCCCCGACAATCAGTACAGAGGAGTTTTTCTGGTTCAGCATGGCCCTGATATTTATTACCTCGCTTATTTCCGCATTGCTCCTGGGAATAATCCGGGCAGGCTCAAAGACTCAGGGAATAAAATATTTCCCGTTCATGCTGATACTGTCCTTGGTAGTATACTTTGTAGTGGCATCGTTCCTTGAATCGATGTTTTCAAGTATGTTCTTCTAGAAGGTGTTATGATGAAAAATAATATGAAAGGGCAAGCCGCAATGGAGTACCTAATGACCTATGGGTGGGCGCTGCTTGCAATCGTAATTGTGATTGCTGCGCTTATCTATCTGAATCCATTTGGAGCTCCTGAGCTGTGTTTGTTCCAGCAACAGGGATTCTCATGCAGTGAGCCAAATCCCCAGGTATATGTGGATACTGAAGGAGATATAGCTATGAATGTCCGCCTCTGGAATAAGCTTGGAAAAGCTGTAGAGATTGATTCCATAACCTGTACCAATGTCCAGGTTTCCGAAATCGATATTTCAGAAGCAACCCTTGCTAGCACAGTTGGGAATGAGCAGATTCCAACCGGAGCCTCAGAGGATTATGTAGGATTTAAGTGTGTGGATGCAGAAGGGGGCCCCATCCAGATGTCTCCAAATCAGGAATTCCGTGGAAAGCTTATTGTTTGGTACAATTATGTAGATGATATTGATACAAGTATCAAGCACCAGGCACAGGCAAATGTAATTTCCTTGATAGTGGAATAGTAGGATGCACAAATAGGTAGTTCATTCTACCTTTTTTCTTATTTTCATTTTTCTATTTTAACTTCCAACTTTCTTTCCCTTNCCCATAGAATTCAGCATAATTGGAAATACGTCCCAGCCATCAAGATGCCCCAAACCTCCACGCATGCAGGAGGTTTCACTAAATTTGGTGCATAAATCCCTCCTGAACCCAGAGCCCAGGGCTAAAAATGGTACGTCATTCCCAGTATGCTTTCCGGTAATGCAGGAAGTGGTGTGGTCTCCGGTAATAATGATGTTGGCACCAGTTTTGCAAAGCAAGGGAACGAGTTCTTTGTCCACGCGTTCAATCGCCTTTTTTTTCTCAACAAAATTCTTATCATGAGAAGCATTATCCGTAGCTTTCACGTGCACAAATACAAAATCATGGTTTTTTAGTGCAGCAACTGCGTGTTTTCCCTTGGATTTCAAATCAGTATCCGCAGTCCCGGTAGCCCCAGAAACATTAAGCACATCCATTCCAATATATGTGGCTACTCCCTTGTACAATGCCCCTCCGGCTATAGCTGCTCCGCTAACCCCATGTTTTTTATGAAATGGCTCTACTTTGCGGTAAGTTCCTGCCCCGCGGCAAAGAATCGCATTTGCAGGAAGTTTCCTGCTTTTATTCTCAGGAGCTTTACCCAGCACTTTCATAGCTTTTTGCGTAAACTCATTCAGAATCTTTGCACTCTTTTGGTTTGCAGCATTCTTCTTGATTGCATGGGATTTGGGAATAGCCAGGTGTGCATGGGGGTCAGTTCCTGAAATTCCTGAACCCAGGCCTTTTCCGCGGAGAACTAAAACCCCGCGATGCTGCGAAGTGGCCTTGAATATAATTGTAACTCCTTTAACCTTAATTTTGGAAACCAGCTTCTCCAGTTTCCTTGCGAATGATGTGGAAATCCTTCCTGCACGCCGGTCCGTAATCCTTCCATTTTTAACAGTAGCAAAATTTGCACGGAAAGCAACATCCCCTTCCTTAAGTTTAATTCCGGAACCCAAAGCTTCGAGCGGTCCGCGCCCACAATAATAATCCCAATAAGGGTATCCAAGCAAAGTAAGGTGCGAAGTATCACTTCCTGGGACATTTCCTTTGCCTAAAGGAGCCAGCATCCCAAGTATCCCCTCTTTAGCCATTTTATCCATATTTGGGGTTTTTGCAGCTGAGAGTGGCGTCTGCTTTTTTGAGTTNGGCAGGTCCCCAACCCCATCCATTATAATCAGAATTCCTTTTTCCATACTTCCGTAACTCGAAAACAAGGATTAAAACCTTTCCGAACCGCGGAGCCATAATCCTGAAAATTAAAAGATAAATAAAAAAAGAAAACTAACTCTTGTGACTCTAAATAATTAGAACTTGCTTAGAATCTTGGTCTTCTTGGCCTATAGCAATCTCTGCAGTACACTGGCTTTCCCTCGGTAGGCTTAAATGGCACCTGGCAGGGCTTTCCACACTTAGAACAAACTGCGTCATACATTTCTCTTTCCGGCCTTCCGCCTTCATTGTCATCCATATATATTCACCTGTATTTATTTCCCGGAACAAGCCGGGTTTCTTATTTAAAGATGCGGCCTCTTAATAAATCCTCTGATGGTGAACTTCCGTAAAAAACTCACACCAAACCATTAGTGGAAACCCACTTCCCTAACCTTTATTAACCCCCTCCTAGCATACATAACAAATCCTATGGGTGAGCAGGATTCTTCTCTAGTTTCTGTATTCGAGGACTTCTTTACTGATATTTATAAAGAGAAAATCAATCAGGTCCTTGCGGCATATCCTACAGTAAAAAGCGTAAATGTGGATTTTGAGGACCTGGACAAATTTGATACCAAGGTAGCAGACCAGTTGCTTTCAGAACCCGAAGTTGCAATTGATGCGGCTGAAGAAGCCATTAGGAACCTGAATTTGACCCTTCCTCCAGGAGTAGGGGACTTCAGCCCGCATGTACGAATTTACAATGGACCAAATTCAGACATTATGATTGAGCGCCTAAGCTCCAAAAAGCTCAATGAGCTTGTCTCTTTCAAGGGAATAATCACCAAGCGCACGGACGTGATGCACAAGGTAAAAAAAGCGCATTATGTCTGCCAGGCCTGTGGTGAAACCTATAATATTATTGTTACCAGGAACTTCAAGCCCCCAAGAATGTGCGCATCCTGCAAAAAGCTCGCCCTCGTTCCCAATGAAGAAAAATCTGAATTCACCGACATGCAAAAAGCTGAGGCCCAGGACCTCCTGGAAAAAGTAAGCGGAGGTGCGCCGGCAGCCAAAATGGAACTCTGGTTTGAAGATGACCTTGTAAACCAGGTAACTCCCGGGGAAAACGTGCAGATTACAGGAATAATGAGGATTAAACCTACCCAGAATATGCGCCAGAAAAACGAGCTTGTATTCAACAGGTATGTGGAAGCTGTGCATGTTGAGAGCCTCAAGCGCGACTTTGAGGAAATTACACTCACAAAAGAAGATATTGTGCGGGTAAAAGAAGCAGCACGCCAGGAGGATATTACCAAGCGCATCTTCGCTTCAATTGCCCCGGCAATTTATGGCTATAATGAAGTAAAAAAAGCACTTGCACTTCAATTATTCGGGGGGACAAAAGGAAAAATGATGCGTGGAGACGCAATGGTAAGGGATGATATCCACCTGCTCCTCATTGGAGACCCCGGAATTGCAAAAACCAGATTTTTGAATTCTACTGTTGCACTTGCACCCAAATCGATGTATGTTTCCGGAAAAAGCGTAAGCGGGGTTGGTTTAACTGCTTCTGCGGAAAAGGATGAGCTTGGAGATGGGGGATGGACCCTGAAAGCCGGTGCCCTGGTTCTTGCATCCGGAGGAATTGGCGCAATAGATGAATTTGACAAGATTGATGAGGATGACCGTGCTTCGCTCCACGAAGTAATGGAATCCCAAACTGTTTCGATTGCAAAAGCAGGAATTGTTGCAAAGTTCAAATCCAAAACCGCAATTGTTGCGGCAGCCAACCCAAAACATGGAAGATTCAACCAGAGCAAAAACCTTGCAGACCAGTTTGATATCCCCCCTTCACTTCTTTCCCGTTTTGACCTCCTCTTCCCAATCCTGGATGTGCTGGATGAGGAAAAAGACCTTAGCCTTGCAGAACATATACTTTCTTCACACATTGAAGCTGCAAAAGGAATGACGGCTCAGGATGAAGAAAATGTAATGGACAAGGATTTCCTCAGGAAGTACATTGCATATGCCAGGAGGCATGTGCATCCTGTTTTGGGAGATGCGGCAAAAGAAAAAATCAAGGAATTTTACCTGGATTTAAGGAGGCGGGGGAAATCCAGCGGCTCGGTTCCAATTACTCCCCGTTACCTTGAGGGGCTGGTGCGGCTTGCGGAAGCGCATGCAAAAATGCGCCTTTCTGAAGAGGTAGAATTGACAGATGCAGAAGTTGCAGTAGACCTTCTGGATTATGTTTTGAAGAAAGTATTGACTGATCAGGAGACAGGGCGCTTTGATGTGGATATTATTACAACTGGAAAAGCACGTTCCCAAGTTGAGAAAATTGAGGGCATTCTGGACATAATCAAGGAGAAAACCAGGGAGCAGGAAGCCGTTCCCAAACAAGAAGTGCTAGAAGAAGCAGAAGCTTCCGGCATGGATGCGGCTACAGCCAAGCGCATCCTCTCCGAGCTACAGCGCAAAGGGGAGATATACGAAAAAGAGCCAGGATGGATTGCACTCGTTGGAAACAAGTAGCATTCTACATATTGAAAACATGGCCATTTAGTAGCCTTTTTATTTTCTCCCCCTTAATATTCTTCGATGCGGCTTTATCTGATGCTCCTCTTGATGTTTATTGTAACTCAGATTTTGGGAGTTTATACCGGAGCATATATCGTAGAAGATGCCCTCACCAATGAATATGTGGGAAACCTGATGGTAATTGATGTTGGGGGAGCCACGTTAATCTATTTTATTTGCGCGGTTATCCTGGGGGCAGCAATCTTCATTATTCTCCACCGGCTTCACATAACACTTTTATTTACCCTGCTGGAAATCGCAGTAATCAGTGCTACTTCCTCGGTATTTTTCTATGCAGTCCTCAAGCCATTTTTGCACCTTACGCTTGAATCCATGGTAATTGCAATTCTGTTCGGGCTTATTTTTGCAGTCCTCAAGCAATTTTTCCACGGCTTAAAAAATGTAGCTGCAGTAATTTCCAGCGCAGGTGCAGGTGCAGTATTTGGATTCACCTTTGGTTTCATGACAGCATTGATTTTCCTTTTCATTCTTGCAATATATGATTACATCTCTGTATTCAAGACAAAGCACATGGTTACGATGGCCAATGAGATTGTGCAGAGGGATATGGCATTTACAGTTTCAGCAGAAAAAACCCTTCCAAATGGAAAAAAATCCCGCTTAGACCTAGGAACCGGAGACCTCTCCCTTCCGATTATGGTGGAAGTTGCAGCATATGCGATTAGCCCCACACTGGCAATTGCAGCATTCTGCGGAGCAACTTTAGGGACCCTTTTTGTACTTTATATGGCATGGAAAGAGCATGCAGTTCTTCCGGCGCTCCCTCCAATAGCAACAGGAATATTTATTTTCACAATTGGAACAATCCTCCTGGGATTAGTTTAGAGCACTCTAAAATCAATTACAATTTGCAGGGTCGAAGCTGAGTAAGGGCGCACTTCTTTCTCAAATAGAAATTCCACTTTTCTTCCAGAAGATGTAGCCGTTTCTTCAATTTTCTTTTTTGCTTTTTCCAGTCCCCCTTCCCGTTCTACCATCCTATAAAAGTGCACAATACATCCTGGCTTTGCAGCAAGAAAAGCAGTATCCAAAAATTCTTCTGCCCCCATGGGAAGGGGCATTATAACCCTGTCTGCCCACCCCACAAATTTTTCGGTCACAGTTTTTTTTGCATCTCCAAACTCCACTTCTACATTCTCCAGTTTGTTGAGCTTAATGTTTTCTTTAAAATAATCCACTGCATCAGGATTTAATTCCACTCCAGCTACTTTGCAAGAAGGATGCATTTTCCCAATCTCCAGCGCAAAGGGCCCTACACCCGCAAACAAAACCAAGACATTTTCCCCATTTCTGGTTTCCACCATCAGGCGCTTTCTCTCATTGCTCAATCTGGGGGAGAAGTATACTTTTCCAACATCCAATTTCATCCGCACCCCATTTTCCACATATTTTGTGTCTGTGCGATTCTCCCCTGCAAGGTGTGTCAATTTAGTAATTCTGAATTCTCCTGTGCGCCCTCCCGCCTTTTTCAAAACCACTTTTATTTTTGAGTCCCCTTGGAGCAGAAGTTCCCCCACTTCTTTCTCGTATTCAACCAGTTCCTTTGGAACCTGCACAATTGCAATATCCCCCACAACGTCGTATGAAGACAAAACTCCTTTTGCCAATTCTTCCCCAAATCTTTCTGCCAAAAGTTCAGAAAACCCCTGTTTTTTCTTTAGGATTGGAAGTTCCCGCTCCACAACCTCATAATCGCAAATTCCCTCCAAAACAGGAATGTAAACGTATTCTTTATCACTTTCAATAGCCCGTCCACCATCAATTAGCCCAAGTTCCTTCAATTCATTTTTTACTCTCTGCCCATCACGTTTCTGCACACGGACAGCAGTTCCCATCACTCTTTTCATTGCCAAGATTTTCTCCCCCACTCTTTAAAATCGTGCCTTCAATAATATATATGGTGCCTCAAATGGATGAAGATGAATCCCAAAACATTCCTCCAAAACCCAAACGCATTCCTCCAAAGGTCAGAAAAGCCCAAAAATACCAAAGCATACTCTCTTCTGATGCAAATACTAAACAAAAATTAAGGGCAATAAGGGGGTTAGCAAGGCTCAAAAACGTAATTGTTAAGCCAGACCCAAATGAGGAGCGCAAAGAAAACATTACAATCAACGCATTGCAGGAAGTAATCTCCCTAAATCAGCCAAAAGAGCTCTATGAGGGAGCACTCAAAACAATGATAAAACTTGCCCCCGCAGCTGATGCACAAAAAGAGTCTTTGGTTAAATTATATGGGAGCGTTTTGTATCTTCCTCTTGAAGGCCCTGCATATTCCCTAAAAGCACAGAAGCTTGCATTAACCGGATTATCCCGGCTTAAAAACGTAACCTCTGCTGAAGACCCCAATGAGAATATTACACTCAGGGCCCTGCGCAATACAATTTCCCAAAAACAGCCAAAAGAGCTCTATGAGGGAGCACTAAAAATTATGCTTAAACTTAAAGCAGAGAGTCCTGCAGACAAAGCAGCACAGGTGGACTTCTACGAATCTTTGCTTATCTCAAGAGGCATGAAATTCAATGAGGAGCTGGGATTTGTATCTTCCACAGGAAAACCGGCATATTCTCTTAAAGCCAGAAGGCTTGCATTAGCTGGCCTGGCAAAGATAGGGGATGTGGAAACCGATTTTGGATTCTGGAATAATGCAACAATAAAAACACTTGTTAATTTTGTTTCTCCTGAAGAGGGAAATATAATCTGTGAGGGCGTCCTCAAAACAATGCTTAAGCTTAACCCATTAAGTGAATCAGATAAGGCAAACCTATCCGATTTTTATCATCAGGATATCCTACTGGATTCAGGCTACTCTATAAAAACACGGAAACTTGCAATAGATGGCTTAGAGAAATTGGGGGATGCAGAACGCCTTAATTTTATTTCCACTAGCCAAACTCTTGAAGAGCCGCTTAGGCAGGCTGCTGAAAATGCACATGCAGCACTTATGAGGCAAAAACCCTCTCAGGAGAACCTGGCAGCACTTACTCCAAAGAGAATTTCCAAAAAGAGGCCACGGCTGGTAGCATAACAATGGAAAAACAAGAATATCTCTCCTGGCTCTCAAGCTATACTGATGCAGAGCCCTGCACAGATTCCCAAACGCACCTTCCGTATTACATTAGGGCCAATCTCCTAAAAACTACTCCAGAAGAATACCTAAAGTGGACAAAATTAAAAGTGATTCCAACTTTTCTTCCTTATGCATTTAGGGTGGAAGACCCCCCAGACTCCGGCTTGGGAAACACAATCGATTATGCAACTGGATGGATGACCACTCAATCACTCTCATCAATGCTTCCTCCCCACATACTCAACCCAATGCCCGGAGACAGGGTTTTGGACATCTGTGCTGCTCCTGGCTCCAAAACTACCCAATGTGCCGCTCTTATGCATAACAAAGGCATCATTTTAGCAAACGACAAAAACAAGGGAAGGATAAGTGCCCTTGTAAATAACTTAGAGAGGCTCGGAGTAATCAACACAACTACAATGAACCAGGATGGAGGGAGGTTCACAACTTCTCACAAATTCAACAAAATAATTGTAGATGCCCCCTGCTCGGGGCTTGGAAGCAACGAATCTGCCCACACCTGGTGGGATGAATTATACTCGCGCAACATATCCGCGCTACAAACCGCAATCCTGCGCAGAGCATACAGTGTGCTTGAACCCGGTGGAACTTTAATCTACTCCACCTGCACCTATTCTCCAGATGAAAATGAACAACCTGTTTTCCGGATTTTGGAAAATAACCCGGATGCAAGATTAGAAAAATTGGATATTCCAAATTCTGAACCCGGCTTAAATGAGTTTGGAAGCGAATTCAAAAACGCAGCAAGAATTTACCCGCATAAATTCAACAGCGAAGGATTCTTTGTTGCAAAAATAAGGAAGGTGGACTAATGGGTGAAAAACGCTTCAAAACTTACCTAAAAGACCGCTTTGGAATTGTTCTTCCAAAAGACGTGTGCTTTGAAGGAGGAAAAACCCAGCGCGTAATGAATTCTGAATTAAAGGAATTCAGGACACCTACTCCCAAAGGAATCCGCGCCTCCCGAATGAAAGGAGTATTCCCAAAGCCAACAACCAATTTTATACAGCTTTTTGGGAATCTTGCTACAAAGAACACAATCGAAGTCTCCAGGGAAGATGCGCTCAATTATTTCAGGAGCAATGATTTGGAAACAATCATTCCAGCAGAATTAGGTTATGTAATTCTAACCCACAACGGCGCAGTCCTTGGAATCGGTTTTTACAGGGATGGAAAAATAGAAAATATGCTCCCAAAGGGGAGAAGAATCAGAGTGGCCTAATGGCCACTACTCTCAAAATCAGAGAAATCTGCGACTTCTTCTCTCCAAGCAAACTGGAGATCAGAAAATCCAATTTAGAGGCCCAGTAATTCACTCCAGAATAAGCGCCGGTTTACCAGGTGCAGCTGCACCTGCTTTCTCATGCTCTGCCCCTTCTTCCCTGCGCACTACCAATTCAGCCCCAATCTCTTTGCATATAAACCTTTCCGCATCTTCAAGTGCGGAGAGCTCCTGCTCTTCACTAAGAATAGGCCCAAGCGAATGCATTTTTTTCATTAAGCTTTTTGCAAAGCCTGAAGCTTTGCCCATATCCGCAACCCCATTTGATTTTGCCCACTCAAGTGCTGAGCGCATATCTTTCTTCTCACGCATTACATCATACAAACCGCGCTTCCATGGCGCAGCTACATACACATAAACTTTAGCCGGTTTTTTCCCAAAGCGCTCAGAGATTTTTTCCACATCGTAAACAATTCCCGAAACAAGCTCTTCACCCATCTCAATTGAATCATCAATAAGTGCTGCATCTGCTTCCGGGAATTTCTGCTCAACTGCAAAACCCTCCTCTCCAAGCGAGTTCCAAATCTCTTCGGCCAGGTGCGGCATAAATGGTGAAAAGCAAATTGCCCATTTCTCAAAGAATTCCTTTAGCCCGGGGGTGGAAGTGCGCTTTAAGTACCACTGCAATTCCTGCATCATTTCATAGAAAAATATCTGCCCAAGTTCCCTAATTTGCATATTTTCATAAAGAAGGGGTGCATCTGCTAATTTCCGGTTTAAGCGGGAGAGAAGCCATTTTCCAGCCCGTGAGGAATCTGTTTTATCAGCATATTTAAGCAAAGAAACCAAATACTCAAGGCGCTCATGCACCCCATGTGCGACACTGGTTTCAAAATTGGTATCCTGGGTTAGTTCGGCTCCTCCAACAACAGAGAAACGAAGCACATCCGCGCCGTATTCCTTAATTGCTTTTCTTAGGGGGAGAATGTTTCCAAGGGATTTGCTCATCTTCTTTCCTTCCATTAGGACAAACCCATTTACAATAATGCTCCTGGGCCATTCTTCTTTTGGGAATATTGCAGCATGGTTTAGGACAAAGAACGGAAGATGGTTTCGCACCAAATCCGCACCGGAGTGCCGCCCATCCAATGGATACCAATACAAAAATATTTCCCGCAGTTCCGCTGCCTTTGGATGTACGGATTCCTCTCCTTTCCCAAGGAAGACATAATCAAATAATTCTTCGGTTAATTCCTCGGGTTTTAACTCCGCCAGTTTATGCGCAATAGTGTAATACGCCATATAAATTGTGGAATCTGAGAGTGGCTCAACAATCTTGGATTCATCAAATGGAAATGGGGTCCCAAGCCCGCTTGAGCGCGTGCACGCTTTTTCTTTTAACCAGTCAATTGTTGCAAGGTAATCCTTGCGTGTATTCTCAGGAACCAAAAACATTTCCGCTAGGCATTCCTTTGCCTTCTCTTTCCAGGCAGGGTTCCCATAATCAATGAACCACTGGTCATCCACCATGTTAACCACAATCCTGCTTCCGCATCTGCAGAACACAGGGCCGTTTCCAATTAGGTAAAACTTGAATGCATTCCCTTCAGAGATGAGCTTTTCTGCAACTTTTTCCTTTGCAATCATTAGCGGCATTCCGGAAAATTCCCCAACACTCATCTTCCCGGTGTGCGCTTCTTTTTTGTATAGTTCTTTAGTTGCAATTTCTGCTTTTGGGTCATTTTGGTCTTTTACCCCAAGCCTCTCCACAACTTCTGCAGCAGGAATCTCTACAGAGCCATCCATGCTAATAATCGTAAGCGGGGCCACTTCTTCAAGTTTTCCCAAATCCCGCAATGCAAGGTAATCAAAAGGCGCATGCGCAGGAACGCTCATCACAATCCCTGTTCCTGCATCCGCATCAACAAAGGAGGCAGGAAGCACAGGAATTTTTTTGCCCAAAGGAGATTCAACCTCCTTCCCCACAAGCTCCTTCCCATCAACTTCCCCAAGAACTTTCCCCCCAAGCTGCAAAGCAAGTGCATCCCACGCACCTTTCCCAAAGTAAATCACATCCCCATTAATTTTCACCTTCACAAGCGTGGATTCAGGATTAACCCAAACATTCGTAACCCCGTAAACCGTCTCCGGCCTATAAGTGCTCACAACCAAAAATTCTCCATTCCCAAGCCCAAATTTAATTGCAGTAACTTCCTCTATTTCCGGGTCCACATCCCCTTTCGTATCATGGGAGCTAACTACATTCTTGTCGCTTGGGCACCAGGCTAGCCTGTGGCTTCCCTGAGTAATGTATCCAAGTTCTTTGAGCTTCTTCATCTGCCACTGGATAAATTTATTGAAGTGTTTATCAAAAGTATAAAATTTCCTCCTCCAGTCAATGGAGTACCCCATCTCCTTCATACCCTCTTCAATCTCCCTTGAGAAATACATTACGAGTTTCTCAGGGTCCCCAAGTTCAGCAAATTTTTCTTCCGGGATTCCATAAATGTCCTTGAAAATTGCCAGCAATTCAGGGTCAGCCTCCCGCACCTTTTTGGCCATTGCAAGAATAGGGGTTCCTGTTACATGGAATGCCATTGGAACAAGAGTATTCTTTCCACTAAGCCGTGCATACCTCGCATGAATGTCTAAAAGAGTATATGTCCTCCCATGCCCAATGTGCTGGGGCGAATTGGGATATGGGAATGCAGCAGTATAAAACCGCTTTTCCCCTCCCGAATCCTGGGGCTCATATACTCCAGCCTTACCCCACCGTTCCTGCCATTTTTCTTCATTTTTGCGAAAGTCCATGAAAATTACCTGAATCTGATTAATCTTCTTTATAGAGAATACCTTTATATTAGTTGTTTGCAACAATAAATCCCATGAATGGGCTGCCCCAAGCATTGCATGCGCTTCCCCTACTCTATTCTCCAGAAGTTGGAGATGTTGGAACCCTTGGAGCAGTTGCCAGCAGCCCCTTCGTGACTAATCTCCTACCCATTGCACTCATGGCAGCAGCAGTAATAATAATCCTTTATTACCTCTTGGGAAAAGCCCTGGGCTCCCCCCAAATCGAAGCCTTTGCAAAAGAAGAGCTCTCCCAATTTATAATTACGGTCCTCTTGGTGGTATCCTGGTTTGCAATTTATGCATTGGTAAGCGAAACCCTTTCATTTGCAGCCTGTGGAGACTCTTCCTGCAGCCTCTTCAGCCTTGCATTTTACTCCCTGGATGTATTGCTCTACCAGACCATGAGTGCCTACATAGGATTCCTCTCAATCGAAGTCTTTGTGGGAGTTATTTCGAGTATCGGCTTCAGTCTCCCTCTGGGGACTCCGATAATGGGGGTCAAGTGGATGAGTTTCCATCCTTTTGGCGGAATGAGCATGCTCAGCAACGCGATAGTAAGTGTAATTGAGAGCATTGGAATTCTTGTCGGGCTAGTGGTGGGAAGGCAGCAGCTCCTGACTTTTTTCCAGGATATTGTTCCTGCATTTTTGCTCCCGGTGGGGTTATTCCTGAGGGCACTTCCCTTCACCAGGGTTACAGGCTCCAGCCTGATTGCAATCTCTTTTGCAGTATTCCTAATTTTTCCGGCATCAATTGTTCTTTCCCATTACATGATTTTTGGGATGTATGAGCCTGTATATATTCCAATGGCTCCAACTCCCAATGGCCTTTGTGTGGATACTGCCAACCCGGAAGATTCCGAAGCGGCATTTGAGTACCTGGACCAGAGCAATCAGGAAATCGGGGAATATCTGGCCGACGACCCTTATGCTTCTGTTGCACTGGAGGATAATTGGTACCAATTCTCAGGGTTTATCGGTAGCGCCAGCGAGTTTTTCCCGGCTGCTCTGGGAGAGATTTTGGGTTTTATTGGGCAAAAATGGTCACTGTATAGTTTCATAGATATTTTCAAGCCCACAACATTTGCATATTTCTTCTACTTCCTTACGCTTGAGCGCCTGCAGGGGGCAGGGCAGCTTGCAGTAATGGTTATAGTTACATTCGTGCTGGAAATAATAATTACAATTACTGGATACAGGGCCTTTGCAGCAGCACTTGGAGGCGAACTGGAGATATTGGGCCTCACCAAGGTGGTATGAAATGCTTTTGGAGTCATATGGGCAAATAATCGGAATAACGGTCATGGCCTTAATTGCATACATCGCCCTTGTATACATCCTCTCCTATGCATTCCGCAGGCCCCAGCTCACTGCGTATGCAAGAATAGAACTAATGGAGCTTTTCCTTTCAGTCATCATTATTTTTGCTGCATTTGCTGCATGGGAATTTACTGCAATGGCCACAAAAGAATTGGTAGGGGGCAATGACCCGATAGAAACATCCATAGAATTCTTAAATATCATAATCAATGAGGGGATAGTTCCGGTTTACATGAAATTGGTAAGGATGGAAGTGCTCCTCACTTATTTTAATGCGGTAGAATATAGGATGGGTCCCGGAGTATGGAATTGGATAACCAAGGCGGCCCCAGGTTTAGACCCGCTTATTTCCATAATCAGGATGCTTATTTTCACATTTACTGCATTATACGGAACACTAAGTGTCCAAATAATCATTTTCAACCTGATTAATGCGCTAATGTATTCCTACTTCCTTCCTGCAGGGATAGTGCTGCGCTTTTTCCCGCCCGCCCGGAATGCAGGAGTATTCCTGATAGTGTTAGCCATATCCTTCCAATGCTTTTTCCCAATGCTCTATGCAATCAATTTCATGGCACTAACCGAGATGTGGACCGAGCATGGGTGGATTGAAGAAGGAGATGTGTACACACCCAACATAGAGGATACGAGCTATTACAATCACATAAATGAAAAGCTGGGGGAAATTGCCCCACAGGTAGACACATTTTTTTCCTCATGGCTCCTCCCCATTTTCCAGCCCCTCTCTTTTGCTGCGCTTGCCCCATTCCTGGACAGGATTGCGCAGATTTCCCTGGTAGGATTGTTTCTTCCTGCCCTTTCAATGACCCTTACAGTTGCATTTGTAAATGCAATAACAAAATTCATAACCGGAAAAGGATAATGCATGTTAAGTGACCTATGGCTACAATGGAGCGTTCTGGCCTTTGCGGCCCTGATGCTAGCTACTGCTTTTGCCACTTTAGTTTATATGCTCGGCCATTTCCTGAACAACGAAAAGATGATTGTATTTGGAAAAGCAGAAGTAGGGGAAATAATCCTTTCTGCAGTCCTGATTGTGGTAGTGCTTGGGATTCTTGCCACTGCAACCGAAGCTGCTGAAGTATTGATAGTAAGCGTATATCCCGGGGCACTGGGTGGCGAGTATTGTGGCCCCACATTTGATAGTTACTTTAGTGATGAGAGCGGAAACGATTTCCCCTGCCATATGCGCGTTGCGAGGATATACTTAGACCGCTTATATGCAGAAGGCAAAATCTTCAATTATGAGTTGCTCTCAATCCACATGTGGTATTCTCTTTTCCAGACAATCGGGTTCTCAGCAGATTTCCATGAGCATTCCAGCGGCTCGGTGCAGTATACCCCAATGGGGGCAGTATTCAGCATTCCCTCATCCATTTACTCATATATGTTTGAGTTTGGAATGAAATCCATGCTGATAATCCGGTTCCAGCAGTTTTTCCTTAATTTTATCAATTACTCAATCTATCCAATATTTGTGGTTTTGGGGCTCATCCTGCGCACCTTCCCATTCAGCCGGAGGCTTGGGGGACTGCTAATGGCAATAGGGATTTCCCTGTTTTTTGTTTTCCCGATGTTCTACGTGGTTGGGGGAGTAATCTTCCAGAACATAGCTATGGAGAGCCAATATTATGATGAAAGTGTTTCGGGCATTCCAGGTAAAGGGATGCCGGAAGTGATTACTGCCCTGGAGTTTGACCCTAAGCAATTTTATGGTTCAATGGGTTTTTCAAAGGAGGACGAGGAATTGCTCTCAGGGGATTACGACCCCGAGAAATTAACCAATGAATATCTAAACACCCAACTCTGGCCAAGCAGTGTTAATTTCTGCCAGCCTGATGATTCCGGAGCAGGAGAAGGATTTGATTTGGTGGTTAGCTGGGTAAAGCAATTTTTTTATGGAGTTGACTTTACCGGATTGCTAATCACAAATGAGGACTATATTGATTCACTTATTTCACCTGGAGGAGTAATAGATGCAACAGCAAGGTTTGTGTTCTTCTCAATGTTCTTTGCCCTCCTAGCCGTGTTCGCCACTGTAGGCGCAATCCGCAGCCTTTCTCCGCTTCTTGGTGGAGATATTGAGTTAGCTGGGCTTACCCATTTGATATGAGGTGCAAAAAATGAGGTTAATCTGGTTACTTGCAATTCTTTGCCTTTTTGCATTTTCTTTTGCAGAGGACCCAACTACAGATGAAGAAGCAATGCAGGCCCTCCATGAGGAGGGCGAGGGAGTAGCAGAGGCTGCAAAGGATGTTCTGGTCCAGATAGGGGTTTTTAATTCCGAGACCTGTGAACCCGGGGAAATCTATGGCTTTATTGCCCCCGCAGCAATAATTATCCTTATCCTGGGAACAGGGCTTGCAATTTTCTACATGGCAGGCTCATTTGCAAATTCTCCCCAGTTAATGGCAATGGCCAAACAGGAGGGATATGAACTAATCCACACAACCCTGATTATTGCCCTTTTCTTCTTTTTTTGGACATTTGCACAAAGTGTTCTGGGAATCAATGGGATGGGCCCGGATGATATCTACTCCGATGCAATGGAATACTCAATGCTGATGGTCCAAAAAATTTCTGCAGACATATTCTGGCTCTCCATTTTCAATACGCTTCTTTATATGCTCTATAGTGCACCATTGAAGATAGGGGGGGCACTCCACATGGCCATTCACTTCAACCTTGGAGCAGTCCTAAAGCCATTTGTAGATGGGGTTGGGACAATGGCATCTCTTCTCTCCTTTGCCCTAGGAGAATGGATGGTCAACATAATCCTTCTCTGCTACATCAAAAAATACATGCTCACCCTTTTCCTCCCAATTGGAATTCTTCTAAAGGCCTTCCCGCAAACCAGGGGGGGAGGAAATGCCATAATCGCGCTTGCAATTGCATTTTCCTTAATCTATCCAATGATGCTTGTAATGAACTATGAGGCATACACTTACAAATATGGGGTACTGAGCGAGCGGAGCGGGGTAGAAGCAGTAGTAAGCGATTTCCTGATTAGTTCAGGGATAGGCTCTATGGCCCTTTATGCCATATTCATGAAGGGAATGCTAAAAACGATTCCGGGCATTCTTGCGCTCTCATGGGGAATTACCGGATTTTTTGACTTGTATACGGACGTGATTTACACGGTTTTTGTGCTGAGCATATTCCTTCCGCTCCTGAATATTTTTGTAACATTCACATTTGCGCGTGAGATTGCAAAATACTTTGGAACGGAAATCAATATTGCGGCATTTGTAAAGATGGTATGAGGTGACGAATAGACAATGAAAAAGAGGTATCTCCTGCTCTTTCTTGCACTGCTCTTTTACGGGTGCACTTCAGCGGAGCCTCTGGAAGAAGGCGAGCATGAAATCCTGGCTTCGGATATGTGCCCGGGAATAGAAAATAATTTCTTTATCCCTCAGTGGGAATTACTTGCTCTGTTGGCTTTTGCTGCATCTGCAGGGATACTTGCATTCCTGTTTGTAACCAACCGCTTCTTTGGAAATGAGGCTGGTGAGGCCCAGGTAAAAATTGAATTGCTTGAACTTGCCACTACTGCATTCATCATTATTGTGGTAATTGCGCTCTTGAATGCAGCATGTGGAATCAGGATGGGGGCAATCCTGGCCCCTGTGGATGTTGAAAACCTTAATCTCTTTGATGCTGCAGCAGAAATCCTAAACCAATTTTCCAGCGATCTGTTGATAGTTGCAACCCTTTTGCACACAGTGTATATCCCCTTTGATTTTCTTACTACAGCAACACTTACCCAACATCCCATGGGGATGGGTACCGTCCTCCAGCCTACTGCGGGCCTGGGGGCAGTCCTGAAGCCGGCATATACCAATTCCCTGCAAATGATTGCAATTGCATTTGTAGTTATACGCGCCCAGCTTCTTGTGCTGGATTTCTCCACTTTTGCAATGCTTAAATTTTATCTTCCATTGGGAATAATTATGCGTGCATTCACCCCAACCAGAAGGATAGGAGGGACCCTAATTGGGCTAACTCTTGGGCTCGTACTGGTTTTCCCGATGCTAATAGTCCTAAATGGATATACGATATTCAGCATGAGCCCATTTGTTCTTGAGGATTATTTTGACCAATTGGGAACAATTGTTGAGAAAGCATGGGAGCCGCTTACAGACTTCTCCAATGATTCCCTCTCCACCACTGAGCCGCTTGGACTATTTGTGTGGCTTAAAACCCTGGTAACAAGCCTGTTTGGAACAGTAATCGGTGTCTATTACTCACTGATGATGCGGACTGCAGCGGTTGCATTCCTGATTGGAATTTTCTTCCCTGCCCTGAATACACTTATACTGGTTACGACCATTAGGTACCTAACCAAGGCATTTGGGGAGGAAATAGATATAACAAGCTTAACGAGGATGATCTGAACATGGAGGACTGGATACTCATTTCATTTTTGGTCGTGATGCTCTCTGCAGCGATTTCAGCCGTAATGATAATGGTTTCCAGGCTTTTGCAGCTTCCCACCGTTGAACAGTGGGCAAAATTAGAGCTGGTATTCTCTCTTTCCACTGTCTTCCTGATTTTGTTCCTGGTTGCAGTAGTGGAATTTATTGAGCCACTTTTAGTGCAGCTCACCAACTCTATGACGATGCTTAACTTTGGGGCAACCGGGCACATCCCGCCTCTTCCTACAGGAGAGGGAATTACCTTGATGGATTATGCCCTGGCTTATATGAATTCGATTTTCTCCTGCATCAAATACCTATTTAAATTCTTAATCAAGCTAAATTTCCCCTTGGAAATTGCCGCATCTTTTACAGTGGATGTGTTTATGTTTGATACAATCAGTGGATGGATATACAAGGGTCCGCTGCAGACAGTCCACATCTTAGCTAATTACATTACTTTTACGCTGTTCATCTATTACCTGTTCATTCACATAATGCGCTTTGTGCAGGCAACTGCGCTTACCGTATTTATTCCGCTTGGGATAATTTTGCGGCAGTTTCCCCCAACACGTGGTGCAGGCGCATTTGTAATCGCATTCTCGCTTGGTTTTTATCTGGTTTTTCCATTTGCATACATTTTGGTTACAAATGTAGTTCCCCAGACCATGGCGTGCCCGATGCTTCCAGAACTTGAGGGTTTAGATGATATGAGCACTTATGGTCTTGCCAACCCGAATAAAGCCTTTGATGTAATGCTCTGGACTGATGCGCACCAGAGCGGGTTTATGGGAACAATTAGCGGAGTATCCAGTTACCTTGCAGGAATTAATTTGGATCCGCTTGGGGTTATTCCCGATTCTGTTGAATTTACTGCAGGGAGAGCCGCAGGCTTCTCAATTAATCTTTGCTGCCTCCCATTTTTGGCAATGATTATCACAATGAGCTTTGTGCTCTCATCCACTAACCTATTTGGTGCAAACCTTCCTGAGATTGGCCGCGGATTTATTAAGCTGATATGAAGTAGTGGAAATATGGGGTACTCTCTTTCCCGCGCTTTAGCAAATCGATGTCATACCCTTCTTTTTCCAGATTTTTTCTTTCAGCTTCAATTTCTGAAGAATTCAGGTAGTCCATTCCTTCGCTTTTTTCTACTGCAAATGAATCCTCCCCAAGTTTTGCATTTACAAAATCACCCTGTGGCTCAACCTGTCCCCCAGTCTGCTTTAAGAGAAAATCAAAATTAACATCTACAGTGTATTCCCCCCCATATTTGCGTATCACAGAATCATTCCAGATTTCCAAGGGTTCTTTTATCTCACCAAGCTCAGCAAACCCATAATCCAGCATGCTGATTCTGCCCCCTTTACGCATCTGTTTCTCCCAGGATTCTATTAGTTTTGCTGCATGCAGGTTGAGTGGAATCCAATATTCTTCCGGCATTTTTCGCATATACTCCCGCACTGCTTTAGGCGCAGCGGGCGCCTCCTCCGCGCACCACTCTCCATTGTTTCCCCCAATCTCATATACCTTCTCTTTTTTTCTGAGGAAAACCCGTGCAGGAACATCATCCAATATTTCGTTTCCGCGAATCCAGAACGCATCTTTCATCTTGGAGGTTTCTTCTGCCCGTGCATGGACTTTTTCTACTGCAAAATTCCTTAATTTATCTTCCGCTTCATCCAGGAGTTTATTGCTCATGTCCCAGAGCACATAAGTTACTTCCTTAGAAATAGTTGGGTCAATCTGCTTCAGATTCTTCAGGAAAGTTAGTGCAAAATCCCCTCCTCCCACTCCAATTTCATAAACGCGTAATTCTCCCTCCACTTTTTGTGCACATTCCATAAATTCAATTGCACATGCCTTTCCTANTTTTTTNGAAGCTGCAAAAGTCTTGAAATCGTAATAAATATGCTTTCCGCGCCCAGAGTAGTATTCTGCGTTTTTNCGCTCCATCAGTTTTTCAATGTTTTCCATTGCTTCTTTCCTGCTCCGAAACAAATAATAACTCTGCCTTCCAGTTAGGAATATGGAGCAGTTCATCCTGGACACAAGCTTATTTGTGAACCCGGCCTGCAGGACCCAGTTTGGAAAAACTCCGGATGCATCAGTAATAGGATTCATAAAAATAGCAAAAACCAAAAAGAAAAAAGCACATTTTTACATGCCCCCTCTGGTCTTCAAGGAGCTCTCCTATTTTGCAGAAAAGGGTGTCAAAAAGCTCCCCACAGTAGTCAAAAAACGGGCCCCAAACATATATGGCATCTATATCCCTGCTGCTATATTATATACATTTATTGATGATGTGCGCCATAGGGTAAACAGGGGGCTGAGGCTTGCTGAAGAGTTTGCCCAGGACAACCAGCCGGATAATCAACCCAAGTTAAACAAATTGCGTGCAAAATACAGGGATGCAATGCGCAAGGGAATGGTGGATTCCAAAGAGGATTTAGAAATAATTTTGCTGGCATATGAACTTGGGGCAACAGTTGTTACAGCAGATGAAGGAATGATTGAGATGGCAAACAAAATTGGCGTGGAATGGATAGAGGCAGAAAATTTCAAGGCACTTCTTAAAGCCCTCTAATCAGCCTGCGCATAGCCTTCTACTGCGCGCCTAATTCTTCTGCTCCCCTTTTTGTATATTTTCTTGAATCTGATTCTAATCCCGCCGCGCTCCTTTTTCTCGGAAACAACATCAATTTTAACTTCCGAGGACATATGCGCAAGGACTTTTTCCCAAGTTTTTCTTTCCTTAACCAGAATTTCAAAAGTTTCGCTTGCTTCCCCCCCACTTTTGATTGCAGGATAAAGATGCTTGTGCAGGGCTTCGCCTAACAATTTATCATATTCCCTTTTGTTTAATCCCAGTTCACTTACCGAGATTGCACTCCTAAACACCCGTTGCTTCATAAACCCTGCAGGCATATCAAAAATCAGCGCAGAGTTTTGGGCCAGGTCCGCGATATCCGAAGAGGGAACTACATATTTCAGGATCCTGCGGGGCAGATGCTGCTTTAGCACCATTCCTTCTCCCCCGCGCTTATTTAGCGCAATGGCAATGTGCTTGAGTTTCCTTCCTTCTCCCCGAGTAACTTTTCCCAGGAGGGGCACACAAGTAAGCCCATATTTTTTGCAAATTTCTTTGCGTTCAGCTGGCCCAACAAACCGGTTTTTTCCATTTCCGATGTCAAAAACATAATATCTCACATCGAATTTTTTTGTTGGGGCAGTATACGGAGTATTTCCAATCATTTCCATATGCAGGGCAGATAATGGGTGGTCGCGGAAAAATTTCTGCACGCCCAAATCAGAAGAAATTTTTTCAGTAGCAAAATAATCCAAAAATCCTCCCCTGGAAATGCAGTAAATGCGCCCATTTTCATAAACTACGCGCAAATTAAATCCATCTATTTTTTCTTCTACCCATACCTCTCCGGGATTAAGGTTGTGCTCGGCTCCATCTGCCAGCGAGAACACCCTCCTGATTTTTGGATATCCATAGAGTATGCGTTTTCCAATTACCACAGTTCCCCTGGCAATAGTGCCTATTCGCTCGGAAAACCTGAATATTCCGTCTCTTTCTTCGATTCTGCCTTTACGTATTGCAAGAAGGATTTTAGCCCTAAGTTCCTTATTCAGAGTTCTCATCTTGTCCGTCCTCAACTGTTTTCTGGACCTCTATTTTTTCCTTGCGCTTTGCTTCCACTTCATCTCTTAGCCTTCTTTTTTCTGCCGCTTCGCGCTTAACCGCTTCACTTAATTCTGAGCCCTCTTCAGGCTCTTCACTTTCAGGTTCGTCCGTCCGCTTTCCTGCAAGCATTACCCCAATCGTCGTTATTATGATGCTCGTAATAATTACCACAAATGCAATTTGCGGAAATGCAGCGACCTCCATATACAAAGGCCCAAATGTGGAACTGTTGATTAATCCCGAATTTTCCATCATTATGGCAGCAGGGTAAGTTGCCATAATTGCTGTTGCAAGCCCCCTGGGCATTAATACAGTTAATTGGTTCTTGTACTGGGACAAGTCGCTTTTGTAAGTAGCTAAGCGCACCGCCACAATCCGTGCCAGGAACAAAATGAGGGTGATTCCCACCCCAATAATTACCATGTTTGTGTCCGTAATGCTTACAATTATCCCAAGGAACACAAAGAAGAACGTGCGCACCAGGAACGAAATTTCATCCTGGAATTCAGCAACCCTGGGTTCACGCACAATGTTTTTGAATTTGAGCATTTTTCCTATTTCCCCCATGTTTCCGAGCATAATGCCAAATACGAGGGCTGCAATTGCACCGCTTCCCATCATCGCTTCAGTAATAATATAGAGGACCAGCATAATTGCAAGNGTGAGCATATAGTAAAATCTCAATTTNCTGAGCTTTGTGCTAAGGCTTATCCAGGCCATTCCAAAAACTCCCCCAAGAATTGCCCCAATAGAAAAGCTTGCTACTATATTCTGGGTTGTTCCCTCTACACTTGCGTGCCCGGAAATCAGCGCCCCAATCAGAGAGAGCACAAGTACAACACTTACTACATCAGTAAGTGAAGATTCAATCGTGATTGTTTGCCTGGCCTTTTCACTAATGTCCATTCCCCTTGCAATAGGGATTACTATTGCGGAACCGGTTCCTGCTACCACTGCCCCTAAAATTACCCCAGTTATCCATCCATGCCCCAGCGCCACCCAGATTCCTGCAACCAAGCATATTGCAAGAATTAGGCCGATTATCCCAAGCAGAATCCCCCTTCCGCTTTCATGCGCCAAACGGTAGATATTAAGCTGGATTCCTCCATCAAAGAGCAAAATAATTAATGCAAGCGGAGCAAAGATGTACTCAATTCCCAGCATTATTTCTACGTCAACTACTCCTGTAAGTGGCCCCAGTACATACCCCGTTGCGAGCAAAAGAAGCACAGAAGGAATCCTATAGCGCTTAAAGATGACCTCGCCCAAAAACCCGATCAGGATAATTCCTGCAATAACTGCAAATGCTATCAGGGTCTCAAGCGCCATATAAACTCACCTACCAGGGAACCTTTTTAATTCCCGCTCTGTTGGCGAGCATATTGGTCCCCATATGGAGAAGATATGAGACCACCAGGACAAATGCCAAATTCGGAATCGTGTAAATTTCATATGCAAAAGGATATGCAAATGCAAGGCCTCCCACAACAAAATCCACCTGGTCCAGCAACATGCAGTGTTTTCCCGGAGAAATATTCAGCCTCCTTTTAATGAAGCTTCCTGCAGCATCCCCAACCAGCGCCCCAATTGATAAAAGGACTCCTGAGAGGAACAATGTTTCGGGATTTCCAAAAAGAAGGGTGGGCCATAGCAGGGCAAGAATTCCTGCCATAATCACTCCGGCTAAAATTCCCCCGAAGAAACCCTTCACACTTTTTGTTTTTCCCAGAAGTGCCCTTCCGTCTGCGAGTGTAATTCCTCCATCCAATCGCAAGCCCCCACCCACAATTACTGGAGTGGCATTTGCAACATAGCAGGGGAGCATAAACACAATTAATTCCAGGAATCCCATGGGTTTCCCAACAAGTTCCCAACTAATATTTATAAATTAATCCATATTTTCCCATAATAGATAATTATTTAAACACAGTCTACCACATATATACTGATGATGTCCCCCAACCCAGCTGAAGTTAGGCAGCAAACCAGGCTTCTTGCAGATGAATTAGGGTCCCCTTCAGAAGCAACCAGAAAGAGTGCTGCGGCCGACTTGGCAAAGATGTCCGAGCAAATTCATTTCGCCGACAGGCCGGTCGTTATAGATGCACTTCGGAGAATGCTTAAAAGGGGAAGCACAAGTTCGGATTTTGTTTTTGGGCTTCACGCACTTGCGCTGATAGGTTCGGGAAAAATGCCAATCTTCTCCAGCGATGTGCCGATTCCAGGCAAAGAGGATTGCATTAGGATGGTATTCAATGTGTGCGCTATGGATTGGGTGGATGAGCAGGAAGTTCTTCCAGAGCGAACAGGAACAATTGCCCTTAGGGCAGTTCTCCAACTGGCAGAAGGCGCTTCCAATGAGAAGCTTTGCAATACTTTTGGCAAGTTTCTACTTGATGGGAATTCAAGGCAGAAGAAACTCGCACTTAACGCTGTTTTTTCCCTGGATTTATCAGATTCAGAGCTGGTTTCGGCAGTTATTATTTCTAATCTGGATGCAGATTTTACAGTGCGCACTGCAGCAGAAGAAACCCTCAGAAAAATCACCAGGCATTCCGAAGCCTCTTTCCCCAAAGGCATTTTCCTTGCCCAGACCCCCAGCCAGGCAAAGAGTGCCCTTACCAATTATCTCTCTCGCAAAGGCTTTCCGCAGGGAGAGCACATAGGGCTGATAAAGAAATTTGCAATAATCGGTGCAATCCGCGGTTTTGATAGGTGCAACGTGCTTGTTGACGTTCTTATTGAGCGTGGCATTATTTCCAAAGAAGATATGGATACCCACAAAAATAATGCTATGCGGGGAAACAAAAAAGGAGATGGCTTACGAAAGATGGATGGGCGCCGCCGCAGCCTTAAAGAAAAAGCAAAGGTGCTTTCACACGAAACCGAGCTCCTTGCAAGGCAGGATGGGATTCCTCCCAACCCTTTTTTCAAGAGGGCCAGAATCCTCCGGAAGCCAAAGGACCCTCAGGCAGCGCGCAGTGAAAAGCTAAATAAGAAATTTGCACGTATTTTTGGAGGGAACAAACACATTCAAATCAAGGCTTAAACCGATACTTATTTATTTTTCCCCTCTTTATTCTCTACAAGTGGGTTATATGGCTGAGAAGAAATATTCACGCGATTCAAACGTGCCTAAAAAAGACAGAAATAAAGCTGCATATGTGGTGCTTGTATTTTTCAGCGTAGGGTTTGTCGCCCTTCTCCTTGTTGCATTTGCCTCAATGGCCGTTAGCGGCCCCATCGTGGGGGACTGCATTGCAGTAGTTGAAATTAATGGGCAGATTAGTACCCAATCTATTCCCGCCAGCATGTTTACTGAAGGGGCATATGGTTCATATGAGCTTTCAGAGAAAATTTCTGATTTGAATGAGGACAATAATATTGCAGGGGTTTTGCTCATAATCAATTCTCCCGGAGGCTCTGTTGTGGGCTCTGATGAAATTTACCGTGCAGTTGATTCCTTGAACAAGCCCACTGTCGCATATTTTAGGGAAATGGCTGCTTCAGGAGGATATTACATTGCAACTCCTGCAGATTATATTATTTCTGAACCCAATGCACTTACAGGCTCAATTGGAACAGTAATGTACTTGGCCGAATTTGGGGAGCTTGCCGATAATCTGGGAATTCATGATGTTGTACTCAAGTCCGGGGAAATGAAGGATATGGGAAACCCATTGCGCAACATGACTGAAGCAGAAGAAAACCTTCTCCAGGAAGTAATTGATGAGGCATTTGCTGATTTTAAATCCAAGATTGTAGCGGAGAGGGGAGACAAACTCAACTACCCCCTGTATAACCAAGCTTTGGACGGGAGGGTTTTGTCTGGAACCATGGCATATGAAGCAGGGCTCGTAGACGAATTGGGCTCGCGTGATGATGCGCTTGCAAAAACTGCCGAACTTGCCGGATTGCCATTTGAGACTACCTCAGATATCCAAGTATGCGCTATCCGCACGTCCCCTGAACCCGCTGGCCTCTTTGATATGCATACTCTGATTAAGGGGCTGTTTGCAGCAGAATCTGCTCCCACATTAGAGTACAGGTGAAGCGCTTGGAACTCAGGGGTTGGGGAATACTTGCCATTTTCATTCTTGTCGGGCTCTTAATCTTAGTTGCCTTTGTACTGCTTTATCCAGTTCCTGCAAATCCTCCTTCCTTTCCTCCAACTGAATTCGAGATTGGCGGCTCCTCCGAAGAATGTGTTTCCGGCGAAAAAATTTCCTGTACTGATTCCGGAGGCTGCCCCGGAACTAGAACCTGTACTCATGGAAGCTGGAGTTCTTGTATTTCCCCCAGAGAGTGTACACCTGGAGAAACTAAATTTTGCTCGTTGGGAAGTTGCGAAAATGGAGTCCAAACCTGCAATTCGTGCAGCCAATGGGACCCATGCCTACTTCGCTAGCTCCCCATATACTTTATAAGCTTTTATTCCTGAATAGTATTCGATGGGAAGTAGCAAGGCGTTTGTATTCTCACTTGATGCATTTGTAGCATTTGTATTAACTGTTGCTGCGCTGTATTCCTTGTTATTCTTTTCTACAGTCCCCTCAGCATACTATTCTTCATTAATGCAGGCAAATTACCTTGCAAAGGACACCCTGCTTACTCTTGCAACAACTATTGTTCTGGAGGGAGACCCGCTCTGCACACCAGGAGAATCATATCTCTCCTGCGTTGTTTCTTCTGATGAAGCTGCACGGGAATATATTGGTTCTACCGGGCCAGAGGGAGTTTACGACCCATCCGCCTTGGTTCCTGCACAGTTTGGCTATAAATTAGAGAGAATGCACTTTGAAGAGATTAAAGGGGAAATTGATTTTTATGCCGGGGACTGGACTCTGGTTTACAATACTGCAGATGACCCGGACTCTGCCAATAAAAAAGAATACAATAAACTAAAGGCAGCAGCCCACGCATTATATTTTGGATATGTGGAGCCTCCTACTGGNTGGGAAGAGCCGCCTCTCCAATATATGACCTGTAGCGGAGATGACACAATTTGTTCCTGGCCAGAGCCATTTGTCTACTATTACGGATATGATGAAGGGACAAATGATGATATAGCCGGAGAAGCTGAAGCATACGTAGTGAGGTTGACAGTATATACATGAGGCATTAACTATGAATAAAAAGGGATTTTTCTTTATTATTATGGCGTTTGTGCTCCTTGCCTACATCCTTACTTCTACATATTTCTGGGTCCGTGCAATTGAAATGGAAGAATCCCGCTATTCAGATTCCTTCCGCACTTCCACTATGGAGATGCTCCTGGCCCAGGTAACCCAGGAGAGCATTGGAGATTTTACAAATATCTCATCAAGATATGCATTCTATAGATTGAACCACCATTCAATTGAGAACCCGGTTCTCCTGAATGGAAATCTGGGGGATGGCTATGATTCAGAAATTGATAATATTAAGCTTGCAATGCACGACCTCATCTTTTATGGGGAAGCATCTGCAGATTATTTTGATGGGGTTGCCCTCAATTATACAGATGAGGAGAAACTAACCTATTCCCTGGCCGGCTGGAGAAACCAGCTTAATGCTTCTCTTGCCGCATCCAATTTTGAACTTGCCTCTCTGGATATACAGGAGGACAGCTTTGATTTTACCCAAACCAATTTTACCCACTTTGAAGTTTCCTTTGTAATGAACCTCACAATCAATGACCTTCAGCCGGGTTCCGAGACTTCAATTGTGCGCACTTATGATGTGCATACTCCCTTGGATGCAACCGGAATGATAGATGCATATATCGCAAGGCAATCTATGGAGCTTGACCTTACTCTGGAGGACACCACTCCCGTTATGGTGGGAAAGAAAGTATTCATGGCCCCACAAGAGCATTACCCGGATGGATTTGAATCACTTTGCTCTGAAGATGCGGANTCAGACCTTTGCTATAAAGTAGGGGATGCTGATGAAGGCCAGGGATGGTTTTATGGCCCAATGATAAATGTTNNTGATGCAGTGGATGAAGGAATAGCAGGAGATATCAACTTAAGCGAGAACTATATCCTTGTAGGGAACTATTCAGATATTGTAGNTGTCCCTGATTTTGAGTATTTTGGCGCATACATCTTAACTAATGACCCTGTAGAAGAAGATGTTTCAGGATGCACAGGAAAGAGGCAAACCGAAACCTTCAACCCAATTACCTATGATTCATCCTGCGACCTCATTTTGGATGGTTCTGACCCAAAAGCAATTACAAACAATCCTTTCATGGTGGAGGACGGTTTTGACATCAATGACTTTTGGGGAGCAAATCTTCCGGGTCCACACAATGCAAACAAGGTGCTCTTTATCGCAGTTCACACTCCAAATGAAGTGCTTGGTGAGCCCGAATCAAACCCCAAGGACGCAGGAGTTGCAATCTATGATATTGAAATGTTCAGGGACTTTGTAATGTGCGGCTATTACCTTCCGCGCAACAACAGCCCAACATTTCTCCAGCGCATGATGGATATCCAGGTAATGTTTGATTCTGGAACTCCTGCATACGATGCCTGGCCTGAATATGAATGGGGAATAGAAACAACCACTGTAGGCAGATGGGCAGGAGGAAATATTGTGCCTGATGCCCTCATCTGGGACCAATATAGCAGGGTAGATGTGGAATTCTTCTCCAAAGTAGGAGATACTTCTTCCAACCCGGTGCAGATGATTAAGGGGATGCCTGGAGACAAGTCTGCAATAATGTGCAGCATGGAATTGGATTATACTGATGACCTGCACCACGTTGGGCACTTCCGCTTAAGCGATTGGGCTCAGCAGGAGCGGGAAGATGAATACAATGACATTTACTGGGTAGAAATTGGGGATGGAGACGAAGATAATATTGGCTGCGACAATGATGATGTTGCCGGATGTGATATCAGTGACTAGAATGAAAGGGCAGGCAGCAACCGAAACGCTTGTTACAATTGGGATGATTCTGGTCTTTGTCACCCCTATTCTTTTGGTCCTGTTGGTTGGGGCGCAGGCAGAGTTTGAATCTCTCTCCCATGTGCAGGCAAGCTCTGCAGTAAGGATTATTGCAGACTCAATAAATGAAGTGTACCTGGAAGGCCCAGGTGCTTCCAAATTAGTAATAGTTAATATTCCCAGCAATGCAGAGAGCCTCAACATCAGCAATAATGAGGTCACCCTAATGCTCCAAACCAGGTATGGATATACCGATATTACAACTTCATACTTTGGAGATACAAATGAGACCAGCCAGGAAATAGTTGCTACAAGCGGAAAGGCCCCAATGGGGTTATATCCAATGAAGTTTGAAACCGATGAAAATGGGAAAGTGGTGATAATGCATGGATAATCGCAAGGGGCAGGTTGCAGTTGAATTTCTCATGTATGCAGGCCTGTTTATGATTATTGCAATTGGTGCATATGTTCTGGCCAGTTTTACCGAGCGCGGGGAAGTAAGCCTGAGGGAGTCCCAACTTATTACGGCCTTTGGGTACAAGTTTGCCAGCGCCCCCACTATTGCATACAAGGGCGGAGAGGGCTTTACCTATGACATCTCCTTTGCCAAGAAGCTCGATGGGCGCCCTTACAACGTTACCTATATTTGCAGGACCACTGCGGGAGAATACCGCTGTTCTGTTCAGGTGGGCTGGCCCGGGACATACCAGCCCTTTGTTTACCCATATACGGTTGCGCCGGCCAATTATGCAATTGGAAGCGGGAGTTATGGCTGCCTCTCTACACCCACTTCAACTTCTGGAATAGACGCAATTTACTTTGACCCAGAAGAATCCGATGGGCACTTGATATTCCGAAACATAGGAATACAATCCGGCGATGAATATCCAACAATAGAATTATACTGTGAGGTGCCCTGAACATGAAAGGACAATATTTTAGTTTTGATGCGATAATCGGTGCATCCATATTCATTCTTACCCTGGTTGCAATTCTCTCATATTGGTATGGGGTAAGCAGTTCGATTGAACAGCAGCAGACTGTTTATTCAAAAGAAGCCATCCGGATTGCAGACATCCTTTATTCCCCTAGCGAAATTCCTTATGGAATCACGGTTAACTGGAGCAATAAGCACATCGATTTGGATAAAGTAGAAACCCTATGCTCGGCCACTGATGCGAATACAGTATTAGGCTCCGAATATGGGGTTGCAGTGCACTTTTCAGACAGAGTAGGAGACGTAGTTCCGGACGACTGTGTCTGGAGCAGTAATATTGCAGGTGGCGTGGATTATACCCTTGCAGAAGAAATATACAAAATTCGCAGGGTAGGCTCTTACCTGGATTCTGAAGGGAACACTACTTTGGGCTATGTAGATATTTATGTTTACAATCCTTATGTGGGAAACTGATTCCCGATTCAATCCCGCACCTTTAGAGGAGTTCCCCAAACAAGCTTCCATGATTATTATCTACAATTTTTGCACGAACCCACTTGCCCAATTCCAAATCAGAATTAATGCACACCTGCTTGTAGTTGCGTGTTCTTCCAGTAGGAGTTTTCTGGAGTTCTGTAATCAGCACGTCCGCTTCCTGCCCCAAGTAGCGCGAATTTCTCTTTTTAGTAAGCTCGTGCACAATCTCACTCAGCTCTTTGCTTCTTCGCTTTACCTCCTGGGTTGGAATCTTTTTCATTAAACTCGCACCAGTCCCGCGCCGTGAAGAATATTTGGAAATATTAACAATGTCAGGAGAAATACGCATAAGAAGCTCCTTTGTTTTTTCATAATCTTCAACTGATTCAGTGGGATATCCCACTATAATATCCGTAGATAAAGTAAGGTCTGGAAAATTTTCCCTAAGTTTTTCAACAACATGCTCAAAATCCGCAACAGTATGCAACCTCTCCATATCCTCGCGTACGGTTTCACTTCCGGTTTGCACAGGAATATGCAAAAATTTGTAGAATTTTGGGTTCTCCAGAATCTTCAGAAGCTCAGGCAAAAACCGCTTTGCATGGGCAGGGTTAATCATCCCGAGCCTAATCATGAAATCTCCCTCAACTGAGAGAATTTCCCTGAGCATAGCAGGAAGATCCGTTCCAATATCCATCCCATATGCTCCAGTGTCCTGCCCGGTAATTTGAATCTCTTTTGCGCCCCGTTTTATTCCTTCTTCTACCCAGCGTTTAATCTGCCTGAGGGTTAAGCTCTTCAATTTGGGCCGGGCAATTTTGGTCTGGCAGAAGTTGCAGGAGCCTACACATCCATCCTGTGCAGGAATCCTCAGTATGGGCGCAGTATAAACTCGGGGCAAATCTCCCTTATCTTTTCCTCCGGAAAAAACCCTGGCCTCCCCCCGCTCTGCAGCATCAATTGCTTCCAAAATCTTGGAAACTGCATCTGGAAGAACGATTACTGCGTTAGGTGCAGCTTCCCAGACCCTTTTTTGATTAGGTTTCATTCCCAGGCATCCTGCAACAATCAGCTTTTTGCCTTCGGAATGCAATTTGGCCATGCGGAAAATAAGCTTATTCTCAGTAGTTTCCTTTACTGCACACGTATTAAGAATAAAGATTGGGGCATCTTCAGTTAGCACAAAACCGGCTTCCTCAAGAATGCCCTGGATAATGTCAGAGTCCGCTTGATTTAGCGTACATCCATACGTTTCAAGCGTGACCTCTTTCATTTAAACTCACTTTTTAGAAGACGGAATTACAAGCTCAAGCTTGGTTGGCTTCTTGCTTACGTTTCCGATTTTTCCGCCAACGAGAATCTGAACTCCCTGGCTTTCTGCAAGGTCTACGAGCCTCTGGGTTACAATTCCGTCGAATACAACTGCATAAATCCCATTGATATCTTCAAGGGACTTAATCACCTCACGTACAGGCAATTCCTTAATCCTCACATAGTTGGAATCGTAGAATCTTGCCTTGAGTGTCTTGGAGAGCTCCTTAAGTTCATCAGTAAGTTCCTCCTTGCTCAGCTTTTGTGCAGGTTCAGAGGGCTTCTCCTCAACAATCTTCTTGACTGGAGGTTTTGGGGAACCAGCCATTTCTTTTTTGGGTTCAGCTCTTTGCACGACCGCCTTTTCCTCAACAACTTTTTCTACAATAGAAGCCTTCTCTTCTTTTGAAGCAGGTGTGCTCTTGAGTTTTGATGCCTCGCGCTCCACAATAGTTTCACGTTTTTTCCTTCTGGAATCTGGAGGTTTGGGAGGTGCCTGCTGCACAGGTTGTGGCGCAAGTTGGGAAGGCATCACCCTGTTTCTGCTTGAAGGAATTGCTGCAGTGCCTTTATCCTCCTGCTCAAATGGAAGTTTGTTCTTGAGGCATTTCATTACCTCCTTGCGGGTAAGTTCTTCTACTTCCTTTCCCGCAGGTGCGCGGGCTAAAAAGTCAATGTCTGTGCCCATGTTTACAAGCTCACGGAGAATCATGTCCCCTCCACGGTCCCCATCCAAGAAGGCAGTTGTTTCCTTCTCCTTGCTGATAGTTACTATGCTTTGGGGAACCTTTGCCCCTCCAATTGCAACTACATTTGGAATGTCCTTTTTGAGCAGGTTAACTACATCAGCACGCCCTTCTACAAGAATTACTGCTTCAACGCGCCCAATTCCCGGCCCGGAGGGCAGCCTATCTTTTCCATAAGTAGTAACCTCAGCTGCCTTTACTTCTTCACGCACCATCTCGGAAATTTCCTGGCTTTCAGGAAGCTCCGTATTAATCAAGTTGCGCAAGAGCCCTTTGGAGCGACCAATAAGCTTGTCCCGCTTGATGCTCCGTGTATCTTCAATTTTATTGATTTTGATGTTTGCTTCGCAGGGGCCCACCCGCTCCACAGTTTCAACTGCTGCACCAATTATGCAGGTTTCTACCATGTCCAGGGAGCTTGGAACTTTAATCAATCCCTTAGTGTGCCCTCCTCTTGGGCGCAAATCAACCTCAATTCTTCCAATTCTCCCATTTTTCTGCAGGTCCCTGAGGTCCAATTCTTCCCCCAGGAGCCCTTCAGTCTGGCCAAAAATTGCCCCGACTACATCAGGTTTGTCTACTATGCCGTCAACATCTACGTCTGCATAAATGAGATATTTTACTGTATCTATGTATGTTTTTGCCATTTTTTCACCTTTTTATTTTTTTATTTCTTTTATTTTTTTTGTCTATTTTTTTCTGGGTTTTCTCTATTTTTATCTGTTTTTCGTTTGTTTTTTCTCTAATTTTTATTTCTTTATTTCTTTTTTGTTCACTTATCTATTCTTCGTTTAATTTCTTCTATTTTTCTCTTTCATTTTTTTAGTTCTCATTTATTTCCTTTAGTTTTTCTTCATATTTTTTGTCGAAGTTTTCTACAAATGTAAGCCGTAGTATCGCCATGAGCTTTTTGCGGGTATCCAAATCCGCATTTATTCCGCAACTCCTCAATTCATCACTTGCCATCCTGGCAAGCTCTTCTCCTGCATTGTCCCTGTCAGTGAGTATGACTGCTTCTCTTGCACCCATCTCTGCTGCTTTCTCACACGCCCCCCTGAGCCTTCCGCCGGAAATCTGAAGCACCCTACCTCTCACATAAGGCTCCAGTGCAAATTGGTCTTTTTTGCCTTCTACCAACACAATTGAATCTTTCAGTTTTTCCATAAGCTTTTTAAGCTCCTTTTTTTGTTGATTGGAAACTTCGTTTCCAAAGCGGCCAAATTTTTTCAAATTTGTCCCACCTGCAATTCTGAGTGCGTTGCGCACCTCTTCTTCGGGTCCCTCAATCTCGAGCACCTTGTTTCTTGCCTTTGCCCCTGCAATGAGCCTCACTTCATAACCCAGAAGCTTCCTCAGCCCTTTTTGGAGCGCAATGTTTGCCTTGTTATTCTCTGCTTTTGCTCTCACGTACACTTTGTATCCATCCGGCGTCTGCTCGACCCTGAACGCCTTTGCATTCGGGACGATTCTCATAGCTATTTTCATGCGTTACACTTGTTTTGCTATGGATTCTGCAAAAAGAGTAGGAAAGTGAGCTGTGCACTGTTGACACAACGGTCATAGCATAAAGCTACCGCGGCCATCCTGTGCACAGCGTGAGTGTCATTTTCAGCGGCCAGCTTTGGCACGCTCTTCTAGCAGGTCTACAATAGAAGGAAATACATTCATTATGTCCCCTTCACTGATCATTCCCACCAGTTCATTATTTTCGTTGACTACAGGAAATCTCTTGATGCTATATTGTTTCATCATCTTGGCAGCTTCTTCCAGAGTTGTATCCGGGCGAACCACCTTGAGCGGTTTGCTCATTATTTTTCCTGCATTTATTTTTGAAGAATCGTCACCGTTTGCCACGACTTGATGGATTATGTCTTTTTCCGTGATCATTCCTTCTGCTTTCTTGTTCTTGGCGATTACTATTGATCCAATGTCGTGAATCTTCATGAGTTTTGCAACTTCGGTTACGGGAGCTTCTTCGTCAATGGAAATAACATCTTGTTTCATGATGTCTCCTACTCTTATTTCCGAACCCATACGGTTCATTATCGCAAGAAAGGTTTTAAAATCGCAACCTTCCTGTTTTCTCGTCTTTGTTCACTCGTTCTCTTGATTGTATTATTGTGTGCTAGTATTTATAAATCCTCCTTTTTCCTCTTTTTAACACATCTTGAGAAGAACGCCCTTTTTCTTATATACTAAATCTTTATATTCTTTACTTCTGAATGCACAATATGCGCAGTAAGTTCAACAGAACTCTTAAAGATATTGAAACAAAACTGAGAATTCGAAAATTCGATGATTTACTAGTTCTGCTGGCTGTATTCTTCTTTATTTTTGGATGCATAATTATCCCGGAGCCTCCAATTCCTGTTGAGCTTACCACTTTTGCAGACCTCTCCAATACAACTACTCTCCAGTTTGATGCAGGTGGGGAACAAGAATCTTTTGAGCTAAACATCTCCCGCTACATCACGGTGGGAAATTCTTCTGAATTAAATAAGGGGGCTGGAGTAGTGGAGGAATTCCGCATGCAAATCTGCCCCACTGAGCATCTTGGCTCCAATGTTTCCAATCTTGTCCTTCACTGGCCTACAGGAAACTCTGTGTTATTTTACCCCGGTGTCCTCACCTCATGCGAGAACGTTTCAATTGACCCGGAGGACTTCAATTATTACCTGCAGGTGCACCAGTCTCCTTCAGTTGCAAATTTTGCAAGCAACATTCTTGGTGGGGGCGGGTTTTACACTGAATGGGGAATAAGCATGAAGAACCCCAAAATGAAGGATGTGGATGACCCGGTTACCTATCAATTGATGATTCTGGAACCAGTGGTTCCTGCTAACCTTATGTCCCAACTAATCGCTTTAACCGGAGAAACCCTTCCTCCTGGTTTTGACCTCATAGAAGGGGCACGCCTCTCCGGTCTGCAATATACCTGTTATGAGTGGGATGGAGTGCGTGAAACCACAACACCGTCAGCCAGTTACCCAATTATGCTTAGTGTTCCCGGGCTTAACCTTAGTTCTTTGATCCCGGGCCTAACTATCCCAAATGGGACAATCATCATGAATGCAACTGTCTTTGACATGGACTGCCCCCCATACGGAACACCTGGAAAATACCGTGCAGATGTGCGCAAGATGCAGCTCCAGCTTGATAATTACACTGGTTCAGTTCCATCAGACTCTTTTGCCGATGATTTTGATTCCCCGCTCATCAATCCAGCCTGGTATTTCAGGGGAGCAAGTGTTAACTGGCTCGGCTATTATGAAGAGGACATCCCCTCAAGCACAATTAACCTTTATTCTGAAGCAAACATTTCAGGCTCCTCAATGTACTATTACCGCAATTACACTGTGGATGAGAGTGGAGGCTCNTTATTGCTTGAGGCAAACATCTCAACTGCTGGGCTCCCCGGGCTCGACCTAGCAGCCATTCCTGATGGTGCAGGAGTAGTTGGATTTATGGTTAATTCCAGCTATCCTGCTGGCATGGCGCCAATTATGGGGCAAATGAGGGGGATGCTGGCATTTGGAAACAACCTTACTCTGGTTGCCTGCCCGGACTCTAGCATGATTGCATTTGTCCCTTCCAGTGCAGATTTCCACAGCTTCAAAATAAACATCACCAATGATACAGCAACATATTATCTGGATGGTGCCCAGATTGCNCANTGCNCTAACTCCACTTCAGATGACCTCTATGTGATGGTTTCTTCTGACTTTGCAACAGATGCGTTCCTTGGAAACATCTCTATGGATTGGATTAATGTAACTGCTTATTCGGGAGGTCCAGGCACATGGGCAGAAGATTGGTCTGAATTTGACCACTTTGATTCTGCATTGAATACTACTGCGTGGCTCATGCGGAATGTTTCATCATATGGAGGGCTTGCCACATATAATTATGAACCTGCACTAAGCAGAATACAGCTCATATCCCAACCAGCAACTCCGGGGGACCCCTCAACTGCCAATCTATTATACTATAATTCTTCAATTACTGCTCCGACTACCAATGAGTCCGGAACATATATTGTTGCCAATGTTTTCTTCAATGAATCCACCCCGGATGCAGCAGTGGGCCTCTATTTCACAAATGAAACAATTGAACCAACTACCTTTGGAGAAAGCCTAACATATTTCCGTGGCGGCCTCGGTTACTACCAAGAATACATGTTCGTATTATGCCCCAATATGAGCGAGAGTGTGGCATTCAACCTCTCCCAGGTTTCCGAGTTGCTCGGGTGGCCTCCAGTTACCGGCTGGCATGAATTGGCATATTATTCCACCAACGAAACCACAGTTTTCCTATATGATGCAATGCCCATCTCAATTGGATGCTCAGCACAGAATGAATCTACCTATGTGGCACTGACTTCAGACCCATATACTAATCTGGCATCTGGAAACACTTCTGTGGGGTGGTTTGAGGTCTATGATGTGGACTATATGGAAAATTATACAGGAAGCGCATGGTTTGACCTTGGCCTTCTTGCATATGCAGAATTCCTAAACCAGACAATATACTCCGATGTCATCGTCTTTGATGCAGATGCTGAAGGGGACAAATATGGAAGGGTTTTTGAATTTGAAATAGAATCGGATTCTCCTGGAATAGTTGAAGTGAGCAATGTGAACCTGACTTATGGTTCACTTATTTCTTATGGGGATGCAGGGACTTACCCCACAAGCACACTTGATGATGACTCAGATTTCTCCTGGTTCATGATTAATTCGCACCTTGTTAATTCAGAGATGGCCCTCAATTCTTATGCATACAATTCAACTATTACTGATTCGGAGATAATTATGTCCAGAGTCGACTGCACAAACATAACCAATTCCCGCCTGGTTTTCTCAGGGGCAGTCTACAATCCCCGCTCTCCAGACGAACTTGGCATACTAAGCACCCTAATTGGAGACCTTAACATTACTGATTGTTCCGGGGAAATTGTAAATTCCGACTTGGAATTCGTCTTTTTACTGGGAGGGAATGCCTGGAATTCCAATATCTCCACTCTCCCTGCAATGATTGCAACTGACTTTAGGGATGCGGAATTCAGCAACCTCACCCTTAGAAGCGGGCAGATGATTGTAAATGGTACTCGCGCACCAGACCTCTTCGATGGCCCGGTGGAGCTCTCTGAACTATTCGGAGCGGCAATAGAAGGCCTCACCAACCAAAGCAATCTTCCGTTTGGATGCGAGGAAGATTCTGAAATGGTAATGGATAGCACAGCGGACTTGAGGCTGTGCAACAGCACAGCTGCAGTAATGAACTGCCGCTTCAACCTCTATAATTCCAACTTCACTATTCGCAATAGCACATTTGAGAATGAGTTTGGGGGAATAAGGGTTTCCCTCCACAATAGCAGTTTAAGGGTAGGCAACCTCACCGAGTTAGTAAACATTACCACCTATGGCCAGTTTACAGATGTTGTTTTCTGGAATGTGAACACGAGCCTCCTTCCGGGAGAACTTATACTCTCCAGTGAAGATGTTTATGTGGAAACCGGGATGGCTTCACTTAATAAAAATAGCACTAAAATCAATTTCACCGAGCTCACAACAATTGTGAACACAAGCCTGATATTCAATTATGTGGGCACCTGGGATGGGCACATCACATATTATGAGAACTACACAAGCAATANGAGTGAGGCCTTGAAAAAGGGAATTGAATGCCCACAGGAGCGCTGTTACAAAGTTGTGCATGATACGGTGGCCCACACGCTTCGTGTGGACGTCTCTAATTTCTCCACCTATGTTGTAAACTACACCCCTACTCCTCCGGGCCCCACTCCCCCTACCCTTCCTCCGGGCGGCAATGGAGGCACTGCAGAATTCACTTTGAATGTTGAAGGAGAATGTGTTGGAGAAGCAGTATTATTTACTGCAAGCCACAGTGGATTGGATATGGAGGGAGTAAAAATACAGATTACTAATCAAGCTTCAGGCACAACATCAGTCCATACGGATGTGCACGGTAATGTAGAATTCTTCCCTCAAAATGAAGGAACCTATTATTATGTTGCCTCAGAAGATGGCTATGAGGACAAAACAGGGAGTTTCCTTGCAGTTATCTGCGAAGAAGAGCCTATTCTCTTGCCGGATGTGCCCATTGTGGAGGAAACTCCTCTGGAAAATCCTGAAGGGCACGAAGGAGAATGCGGCATCTATGAAGGAGGCATATGGACTCCTTATTCCTGCTGCACTGATTCTGATTGTGGAGTTGGAGAGCAGTGTGTTGTGAATACATGCGTTCCTGCAGCAGTGTCAGTTATTGAAATAGATGAAACCGGGCACACAGAAATTGAAATTCCTTCAGAAGAGGGTCCCGCGGAAGCTCCCCAGAAAGAAGTACCCTCACTTTCCTGCTGCCTCTTTGGAATTTGCATGGACTTTGCAGGCATTTGCTGGTACTATTGGCTGATTGCAATTGTGCTTTTGGTTCTTGCAGCAGGCACATACTTCCACTATGTTCCAAAGCGCAAGCCTTCCAAGAAAAAATAGGTTTAATAGCCAGCGTTGAGAGGATTTAATCATGGACATTGAGGAATACATGCACGCGAAGCGAAAAAAGATTGAAGATTCGCTATACGCAGAAATTCCCAAGGAGCCTGAATGTGTCTATGGGATGCTTAGGGAGTTCATCTCCAGGGGGGGCAAGCGCCTTCGCCCGATTATTGTTCTTGCAAGTGCTGAGGCATCCGGAGGAGGGGAGGAGGATGCGCTCCATTATGCGCTTGCAGTCGAATTATTCCACAACTTTACTTTAATTCACGATGATGTGGAGGATTCATCTGTTCTGCGCAGGGGCAAATCCACTCTCAATTTGGAGTTTGGAATTCCCACTGCTGTAAACGCAGGGGATGCAATGTACCAGGCAATGTGGGCCACACTCCTCTCGGCCGGGCTTCCAAACGAAAAACTGGTTCCTGCACTGGTAATTATGATGGAAAGTTTTTCTTCAGTTGTTGCTGGGCAGGGGATTGAGCTCTATTGGCACCGCTCCAACAATTTCGATATAACTGAAGAAGAATATCTGCAGATGGCAAAAGGCAAAACAGGTGCGCTAATCGGGCTTGCCTGCCGGCTTGGAGCATATTCTGCCGAAGCACCCGAAGAGGTGCAGCTTGGGCTCCAGAAGTTTGGCGAAACAATGGGAATCGCCTTCCAGATACGGGATGATATCCTCAACCTCACTGCACCAAGTTCGGAGTACAGCAAAGAGGTAGGTGAAGATATTAAATCCGGAAAGCGCACGCTCATTATGGTTAAGCTGCTTTCTTTGTTGGCGGGGGCAGAAAAGGAAAAACTGCTCTCCCTCCTGAGCGGCGAGAAGACCTCCAGAGAAGATATAAATTGGGCAATTTCCCTTGCAAAAGAGAAGGGTGCAATTGACTATGCCACTTCGGTTTGCGAGCGCATTATT
>JGI10211J34971_10000006_pt1 | contig 143965 bp, 145 predicted proteins | sample Etolagsediment_FD_34971 | JGI IMG/M metagenome (IMG submission 34971) | reverse complement strand
ACACTGGCGATTGCGGTCTAACCGCCGCAACGTCCGCCCAACGGCTGCCGCGAGCCCTGCCGTTGAAATCCGGCTTCGGCCGAAGCACACACAATGAGAATACTGCGAAATTATATTTTAAAAGAATGCGTGATTCCGTTTGCCCTGTCGCTGGGCGTGCTGTCCTGCGTCTTTCTTTTGGGCTACACCGTCAAACTCACGCACCTTGTTATTAATAAAGGCGTCGCCCTGGCCGCTGTGGGGAAAATCTTTCTCTTGCTGATTCCCCTGCTGTTAACCTACACGCTGCCCTTCGCCTGTCTGATTGCCGTGATTATGGCCTTCAGCCGCCTGTCGGCCGACAATGAAATTATTGCGATTCGCGCCAGCGGCATTCGTCTCAAGGCCCTGTCCATGCCGCTGTGGGTTGCGGGCATCATTCTAAGCCTGCTGACCTTTCACCTTAACGACACCGTCATTCCCCGGGCGCATTACGAAATGAAAAAACTTCAGGGCCGGCTCGGCCTGCAGAATCCCGACGCCCTGCTGGAACCCGGCGTCTTTATTACCGACTTTCCCGGGCAAACGATTTTTATCCACCGCATTGAAGGAAATACCTTCTACAACATTACCATCTGGCAGCCGCAGAACAACGGACCCACACGCACCATCGTGGCCAAGCGGGGCGAATTCACCCAGGTCCCGGAACGCCGGGAACTGATTCTGAAACTGATCGACGGGACCTCCGACGAATCCGACCTGCAGCATCCCGACACCTTCTACAAGCTGAATTTTCAGACCCTGTTCGTGACGCTGGATCTGTCCGCTCTTCAGCAAGAAGGCGCGAAAAAACCAAAAAGCATGACCATTCACGAACTCGTGGCCGAGATTCACCGGCTGGAACCGCTGCTCAAAGTCGACGACATTTACCCGCTGGAGACCGAACTTTACCGGCGCGTTACCTGGTCCTTTGCCCCGCTGGTATTTATTCTGATCGGATTTCCCCTGGCCGTGATTACCAACCGCCGGGAAAAATCTGCCAATATCGTCATTGCCATTTTCTGCGCGGCCGTGTATTATCTACTGTCGCTGGGCGCCCAGGGCCTGAGCATGGAAGGTCAACTGGCGGCAAAATATATTCTGTGGATTCCGAACCTGACCGGATTCCTCGCAATCCTGATTCTGAATCGAAAATTATGCGTATCATAGACCGCTACCTGACACGATCCATTGTGCTGAACTTTCTGGGAACCCTGCTGGTCTTCTCCCTGCTGTTTACCCTGATTGATTCCGCCTCCAACCTCGACGAATACATTGACCGGAACGTCCCGCTGTCGGTGGTCATTGAATATTACCTGTGGTTTCTGCCGGTAGTCCTGCAACAGACCATCGCGATCGCCTTTCTGATCGGCGCCCTGCTGGCCTACGCGGGACTCAACACCCACAACGAACTCATCGCCCTGCGTGCCGGCGGACTGGGCTTCTGGAAACTCGCCCGGCCGGCCCTGACACTGGTGCTGATGGTGGCGGCCCTGATGTTTTATCTTAACGAAAGTTATATTCCCCGGGCTGAAGCCCGCGCGCGCAGCATCAAGCAAGACCACTTCACGCTGGAGGCCGACCGGAAAAAAGACCGTTCCGTCATCCGCAATCTCTCATTTTACGGCATGAACAACCGTCTCTATTTCATCGACTCCTTCAACCCGGAAACCGCCACGCTCTCGGGCATCACGATCATCGGATTCGACGGGGATCAAAATATGAAAGAAAAAATTGTCGCGTTGGAAGGCATCTGGACCGGCATCGCCTGGAAGTTCAAACAATGCAACATCACGCCGTTCAAGACTGCCGGAGGCGCTCCAACCAAAATCAAAATTTATGATGAAAAATTAATGGATATCAAGGAAAGCCCCGAGGACTTCCGGCGCCAGCGCCAATCCGTCAAATATATGAACCTGCGCCAGCTCCATGACTACATTCAGCGTTTCGAAAACAGCGACGCGCGCCGGGCCGTTGAAAATCTCAAGGTCGATCTGCACGCCCGGATCGCCTATCCCTTTTCCCCGGTGATCATCCTGCTGGTCGGCCTGCCGCTGGTCATGATGTCGGGACACCGCCGGGCCCAGACCTTCACCGCTCTGGGGATGGCGGTGGTCATCGGCTTTCTCTTTTACGTGCTCAACGCAGTCGGCCTGGCCTTCGGCAAAGGCGGACTGCTGCCGCCGGCGGTCGCGGCCTGGATGGCCCCGGCTTTCTTCGCCCTGGCCGCGCTCTACATCATTCGGACGAGGTTTTAGTTCGTCAAGAGCAGAGATGACAGAAGATAGAATAGAGAAAAGAGAAAAACCGGCGGGCTGATGTCCGCCGGTTTTTTTACGGAGGGATAAATTCGTCATTTCGTTTTCAAAGCACTCATTTAAATTTTGTTTTCATCTCTAATCCATCCTCCCTCTTCTCCACTCTCATGCTTGACCTCTGATTCTAACGCCTTACCTTATCCCACAATTCTCATCCGGCAACCTATCCGCGTTTGATTTTTCTCTCATCTCTATTCTCTCTTCTCTACTCTTGTCCTCCCGTGGATAGGCCCCTGCAAAATTATCCGCCAACCTGCCACGCTTGAATTGTCTCCTCTCTCCACTCTATCTGCTATCCTCTGCTACTCCTGAGACTTTTCAGCTTTTATAGATCCTCGGCAGGCGATTGCCCAGTGAACAGACAATCTCATAATTGATCGTCCCGGCATGGGCGGCCAACTCGTCCGCTAAAATCATTTCTCGCCCCTGTCGTCCGATCACCACCACCTCACTGCCGATCCGCGCGCGCGGCACATGGGTCACGTCTACCACCGTCTGGTCCATGGTCACCCGTCCCAGCACCCGGCAGCGGCGGCCTCCGATTAAAACCTCCGCCTTGTTCGACAAGGCCCGGGTAAATCCGTCATTATACCCGATGGAAATCGTGGCCATGCGCATCGGTTTTTTGGCGACAAAGGTCTGACCGTAGCTGATCCCCCTCCCTTTCGGCACATCTTTGACAAAAATGACCCGCGCCTTGACGCTCATCACCGGACGCAAAGACACGATCCGTTGCGCCTCGTGTGAAGGATACAATCCATACAGCATCAGACCCGGCCTCACCACATTAAAAATCCGCGTGGGATAGACGGCGGTTCCCATACTGTTGGCTCCGTGAATATAGGGAATCACCCGACCCTGATGATCCAGACGCTCAACCAGCGATTTCATCCGGTCGATCTGGTCCTGTGTCAGTTTCGGATCCGTGTCCGCCGAGGGAAAATGTGTGTAAAGCCCCTGAACATCCAGATGTCCCAGGCGCATCACCCGGTCGATCAAATCCATGGCCTCATCCTGCCAGACACCCAGCCGGCCCATCCCGGTATCAATTTTGATATGAACCCTGGCCTTAACCTCGCGTGACGCGGCACACCGGTCCAATGCGATGGCCGACGGAAGACTGCAGACCGTGGTGATCAAATCATATTCCAGCAGCTGACAGGCCGCGGACGGCAACGGCGGCTCCATCACAAGAATCGGCAGGGTAATGCCGTTTTGCCGCAGGGTAATCCCCTCCCGGAAATCAGACACCGCCAAAAAATCCGCGCTCAGCGCGGTCAGCTCTCGCGCCGCGGCCGGCATGCCGTGCCCGTAGGCATCGGCCTTAACCACCGGCAAAAGCAATGGCGTGCGAATATGCTGCGTCGGAACATGCGCCGCCCGGCGCTGTTCGACCTCCTGCCTTCGGGTCAGACGCTTGATCGCGCGGAAATTCGACCGCAACGCAGCCAGATTAATTTCCACCCAGGCGGAGTAATGATGAGATGATGGCATAGAGAATCCTTTTTAGGCGTATAGCGTATAGCTTATAGCATATGGTTAAAACAAAAATGAAAACAAAAAACGTATGGCGTATAACTTGTGACAAACCTATAAAATATGAACTGCCAAGAGAGACGGATTCTACAATCGTAGGGCGTGACCTGCCTGCCGGCAGGCAGGCGCCCCGGCACGCCGTTAAAACGGATCGCCGAGGCGTCGATCCCTGCAAAACCACCCGCCCCCCTATCCGCGTTTGATTTTTCTCCCCTCTCCATTCTATCCTCTATACTCTTGTCCTCTGTGTCCTTGCGTCTTTGCGCTCATTAAAACGGTACGCCGAGGGCATGCCCCCTCCGCCCAGGATCCGGCGGACAGATGGGCTCGCCGTTGAATATATTATGGTTTTGACTTTGCTATAAGCTATTCACCATATGCTATACGCCATAAGCTTATCTCTTCCTCACCTGACAGTCTTCCGGATACAGATACAACGGCGCCAGGGTATCAATATTGTCCGCGTCGCCGTCGTGCAGGCGAGCCAGAGCCAGCCGCGCGATATTCTTTGCCGACGGATACCAACGCTGCTGCGGCAAAAATACCGGAGAAAATTGTGTCCTCCCGGCCCGGCTGTGCTGTTCAATCAACTCTTGATATAACGGAATTCCATTGCCCAGAAACGCCACAGGCCCTTGAAGCATCTTCAACACCGTATCCGGCTCAACCAGCAGATGATCCGAGACCCGCGCCGGCCCTCCTCCCTGCCGGCACTCATAAACCGCTGTATAGACCATGCCGCGCCGCGCGTCAAACAGCACACACACCTGTTCAGGATCGTTGCGCCTGACATTCATCGCGGCCGCGTCCAGACTGGGAACGCCGACAATCGGTTTTTGAAGCGCATAGGCCAGCCCCTTGGCCGCCGAGACCCCGACCCGCAGACTGGTAAACGATCCCGGGCCCAGCCCCACGGCCACCGCGTCGATCTGTTTGGGTTCCAGCCCGGCTTTCGCGAACAGTTTCTCCAGCGCCGGAAACAGCCGGGACGACAACACCCGGTCATTGGTCATATGGCGCGCGGCCAGCACCCTCTCCCCATCGGTCAGGGCCAGGCTGAATTTCGGTGAACTCGTGTCAAAGGCAAGAAGTTTCATATTTTTTAAAATATTTGGTATTTAGTATGTAGTGAATAAAAATAATATTTGCTGTAACTGCTCAAGAACGGTTGGTAATGTGCTCTGCATACTCGCTTCGATCAAGCGCATCCTCACCTTTATGATTTATTGGACTATCTCCTAATATTTCCATATTATTTGATATACCTCGCCATTTCCTCAAACTTTTCGAGCAACTTATTTGCCAAATCTGTTTTCTTGATCAGAAACGGCGACCACTTTCCCTGAGAATCAGGCGATAAATAATTTTGAACCCGAATGCATTCCCTTTGAGCACTTTTAACGACCGGGCCCTTTTCAACTTCAAGGCTCGGCACCAGCAAAACGTTTTCATCAATTTCCATCTTCTGCGCATTAAAATACGCCCCGACCACAAAATAGGAATGATGCGGAGTGAAGGTCTTTTTATTAATATCCATCAAAAAATATCCGCGTTTTTCCACATTAAACCGCCCCTTGATCTGCAAAAAGATCGGCTGATACATCCCAGCCTTTGTGACAACCAGATCAACGCCCTGAGTATCTGTAACCGGCCGATAAACACTCAACAGCCCCTGCCCCTGAAGAACGATCAACTCCTTAATACGCTCCTCGACAATGTCACCTTTAGCTTGAGACGACAGCCCGGATATATCCACAAGCGTCTCAGCCTCCTCAAGTGGTGACTCCTTAACTTTTGTCTTAAAGGAAAGAGTGTATTTTGACCCGCTTTTCTCAAGGACAACCTCATCGCCGACCTTTGTTTTATGCGCCTTATACCAGCGAACAAGACCAAAGACGCGCTTATGCTTAGCGTTATAAGTTAACTCATGATCTTTGCCATCTACCACAACCGGGATCTTTCCATCCTTATCCGGCATCATCTCAATGCCCTTGGCCGGAATATGCAAAAAGCCTAGTTTAATTTCAACGTCGATAAGTTTTCGGATGAATTTTTTATAGTCTCTAATCTTTTCAGATATCGTTTAATAATTCACTGCAATTAAATTTTTTACTTTCGATCGGATTCTTAATTAAACATTGACCCAAATCGCTATAAATCTTTCCCTTAGCGTTATTGAAAAATTGACTCATTCGGCCTTGCAAACCACTCCCTAATCCAATGTTAGTAATATAAACATCCGTCACTTTTTTTCCTTCAAATGACTTAAATATTTCCTGCTTGCCTAAAATCAATTTGAAATTAAAATCATCAAATCCAAACCCCATAAATACCAAACGCTCTGCTTTCTGAATTTCATCCCTAATTGATTGAATATGCATTTGAAAATCTTGGTCATTACTCCAATCCAAATAAGTCGTTTTTAGACCTTCAATTGCCCCTTTGGGTCCATTTGACCCAAACTCATGAGAAAATGCTCGCCCCTCTACACCCTTCACTTCACCAGGCATATAATCTAATTGTCCAAAAACATGATAAATTTTAAAATTCCTTCTCAAAAAATCATAAATTTCCTCGTCTGTAAGTGTTCTTCCATCGCTACTTTTTATCCAACAATATTTGCAATAATTAAATAATCGATAATCAAAGTATCGATCATAATTAAAAGTTATAAATGCCGGAAAATATGCCTCGGAAGGAAAATTTCGTTTGCTATCATCAATATGCTTTAAAAGAATGTCATACCAGTCATCACCACTATTTTTCTTATGCCTTTCGATCAAGCCTTCATCTTCATATTTTACTAATGCCAATGCGATGGCACATCTACCAACAAAATCATATTGCCTGTTATCAGATAAAAAGCGATCTATTGAAGGAACCCCTGAGTCATTGAATTCTTGAATAAATCTTTCAACAAAATCTATGGTTGCATATCCGTCAACCTCTTCTTTATACCATGTCAGCATTCTTTGACGTTCTTCCAAAGTAAAATTAACTATATTATCCCGTAATTGACCACCTGAAGGAAATCCATATGGCACATGCGCACCCGCGCCCATAATAAAAACTGTTTTCTTTGAAAATAAATCATTCATAAACTCTTGCCTAAATAAACATTGATAATTATAAAATCAATTATTTCATCACCTTATCCCGTAGCGCTTCATAGGAATCAATAATGCCATATTTAATGTCCGCATGGCCTAATGCTTCAAAGTGCTTTTCAGCATAGCTCTTTTTTTTCTTTTCGATTTCTCTCAACTGAAGCGTTTCCATAGTTCCTTTTGTTTCAGCGATGAAATAAACATACTTATATTTGTCGGCGTCAAAGACTATCGCCCAATCTGGTGAATAATTTCCAAGTGGCGTTGGGATCTGGAAACTTCGCGGTAATTTGGCATAAACCAAAACATCTTCAGTCTCAAGAGCCTCAGCAAACTTCCTCTCTTTTTTAGAATCCGTCTTCACATAATCATGAACATGCTTTTTAACTTCGAGAATATTGTCAGCAAGTGAGCCCTTAAAATTATTGATGGTAAAAACACTGTCGTCGTATGACTGATCTGTCTTTGAATAAATAATATTGTTAATGAGCGTGGCCGCTTTCTCGCTATTGATCAAATTCACCACACCTTGAATAAAACTTTCAGGATTCACTTTAAAATTATGGAAAGTATCCCTTCGCAAACCCTGTAATATATTGACAACCGTCTTTCGTGTTAAATTCGTCTCCTTCGCGATCTCAGCAACAAGATCATATTTCAATGAACCAAGCAGAGATTCAGCCTTCTCCGTTATATTCTTATTTTTTTTCATGCTTTCGCCATATTTCAAGCTTTCTTCGCTAACCTTATCAATCTGCTCCCCCTCAGTAATATGCACCACGATCTTCTTAACAGTCAAATTATTATCGATCGCTTCAACACTCTTCTTGATCAATTCTTCGCTGTCAAAATCCACCTCATACACCGTTTTGACCTTGATCTTCTTCCACAAATCCTGAAACTCTTTTTTAGCAAAATTCTCATTGGGGGTTAATCTATCGACTTCAACATTATTTTTGTAGTCATTTTCTGTAGCTTTGAAATTAGCCGTTGTATAAATATTAGTCAGCAGTTCCTGGACTTGAGCTTGAAAGCCCTGAAATTGATAAGGCAATACGAGTTTTTTATCTGCTATATCCTGAATAAAAGTATCTGTGATCTGATAATTCTCATTCACATACCCCTTCATTTTCATATCAAATATCAAATCCATGGATGCCTGATTATCAAAAACAAATTTCTCGCCTTTTTCATTAGTTAAAACCAAATCTTTTAAAACCTCCACAGTCAATTTCACCGGTCTTTCCGAAAGGGACTCTACGATCTCATTCTGTAATTCTCGCGCGAAAGAGTCATAAGACTCACTAGCAACAACCGTCAATTTATTCACGTCAAAGAATTCACCTTCCAACATCGAAACATCCATGCGCTCACCCTGTCCATTCACACAAATCCTCAAGCCCCTGCCGATCTCTTGACGTTTACTGATCGTTGACTGGCTGTGTTTAAGCGTGCATATCTGAAAGATATTCGGGTTATCCCATCCTTCCCTAAGTGCCGAGTGAGAAAAAATAAACCGCGTCGGCTCCTTCAGATCCAAAAGCTTTTCTTTATTCTTCATGATCAGATCATACGCGCTCTCATCGTCACTTCCGCCCTCTCCGCGCTTTTCTTTAGAATCAACAAGATTTCCTTTCTTATCGATTGAAAAATATCCTTTGTGAATATCTCCTGTATCGTGCTTTGCAAGATACGCGTTATAATCTTCTTCAAACAAATTAAGCTGGCTTATTGCCTGACTATATTCTTCTTCAAATACTTTGGCATAATCACCATTTTGATCGGCTCGAGCATAATCCCTGTATTTGACGACCTCATCAATAAAAAATAGCGACAACACCTTAATCCCTTTAGAAAACATGATCCGTTCTTTTTCAATATGTGATTTGATCGTTTCCCGTATCTGAATGCGCCGGACATGCTCTTCATCCACATGCCCTATTGTTTGCCCAACGGATAACTCAACCCCATTGGTAAATACAACCTTATTCGTTAACCCGTTGATTTCCTTAACAACAAATCCTTCTTTATATTGACTGCTTTCATTAGACAAAACAAAAAGGTCATCCTTCTCTTTGATCTGCCGGATCTTTTTCTGAATACCGTTATTCTGCTTTACTTCCAGTTCCAGATACGCAACCGGAAATTTATTTTTACTCACCTGAATACGATCGAGAAACAAATAACTGTTGGTTCCGCTATTGCCCACGACCTCAATCCCTTTGACACTGATCTTCTTAACCAGCTTCTGGTTATAGGCATCAATAGCATCGAGCCGGTAAATCTTGTTGAAGTCCTTTTTATGAGTCGCGGAATACCGCAACGTAAACAATTGATCAAATTCTCTTTGGGTGAATATTTTCTCTGCCTTTTCTCCAAACCGCTGAGGCTCATCAATAATTAAGATCGGTCTGGCTCTCTTGATAATATCAATAGGCCGCTCGCTTTGAAGCGTGTCGAGTTTCTGATAAATCTTCAATGACTCCTTGCTTGTTCTTGCAAATGCCTGATAATTCATGATAATTACTTCGATATTCGACGTGTCCGCGAAGCTTTTGATATTGATCAAATTCGATTTATTCTGGGTGTTATAGATCGAGAACCGGATCTTCTTGCCATAAATTTCCTGAAAGTGTTCGGCAGTTATTTCAAGCGACTTATGCACACCTTCACGAATAGCCACCGATGGCACCATAATGATAAACTTGTTCCAGCCGTAATGCTTATTCAGCTCATACATCGTTTTTGTATAAACATACGTTTTTCCGGTTCCAGTCTCCATCTCAATGGTAAAGTTCAATCCATCAAGCCGGTCAATGACTTTCAATCCCTGATCTTTCTGCAAAGCCTGAACATTCTTTAAAATATCACTATCCGTGATCTCAATTTTTTTATTTGAGAAGATTTCATGCGCCACAAACCCGGTGCGCCCTGCCACTTCCTTGCGTAAACCCTTACTCTGACCAAGAAAACAACGAACCACAGCAGTTGCGGCGTCCGTTTGATATTGCTGATGTTTAAATTGAAGTTTCATGAATCATTTTCCTTCTTATCGATCATTTTTTTGATTTCCCTGTCAAAGTCTGACTCAAAGAGTCTATCTTGAATCGGTCTGTATTTTTCGTATTCGCTTTCAGCCTTAAGCCTTGCTTCAAGCATTGATATTTTGCCCGCGTCTACCAACAGCGGATAATCGGCTAATTCAAGAAATTGAGTCAAAAAAATATCCCAATCTTTCATGTTCATCACCTGACGATTCATTGCCCTATTCTCTGCCATATCCAGATAAGCCGTCACAATTCTTTCCAGTTTCTTAAGATGCTCCTCATTAAGATAATTCTTGGCAATCGTCACATCACTCTTTAAGATTTTACCCTTTGGAGCGTGTTTCCATGTCTTGAGTCCCATATAAACCTTCTTCGCGTCCGCTTCATTATAAATAATTTCAGCGGCTGTCTTTCCGGTAATCGCCCAATGTAATTTGTTTTGAACCACGGCAAAGAATTGCTGAGTGATTTCTGCCTGACTGTCATAATCCGCGGACAGCGCGTAAATATCCGTGATTTTCTGATAAATACGGCGTTCGCTTAAGCGGATTTCGCGAATCCGCTCCAGCATTTCTTCAAAATAGTCCTCACCAAAATGCTTAATTTGCTTGAGCCGCTCATCATCCATGGCAAACCCTTTAACAGTATAGTCATGGAGAATTTGATTGGACCATTTGCGAAATTCAATCGCTCGGTGCGAATTGACCTTAAACCCAACGGCAATAATAGCTTGGAGATTATAAAATTTAGATGTGTAGGTTTTGCCGTCTTCGGCAGTATGTCGGAAATCCCGACATACTGAATTTTCTTCAAGCTCACCATCCTCAAAAATATGTGTTAAATGTTCGGTTATCGTTGACCGCCCCTTTTCAAAGAGTTCAGCAATCTTTTTCTGCGTCAGCCATAATGTTTCATCTTGAAAAAAAACATCAATATTGACTTTGCCCTGGGCTGTTTGAAAGACAACAAAATTGTTAAAAACCTGCAAGTCATTTGACTTGGATTTCTTGTCTTTTTTCATCTTAGATCACCGTAACCTTTGTTTCAGGGGAAAGACGCTTAAATCTTTCCTCTACGTTGATGAGATCTTTGTCGTCCTTAAAGCTGGCGTCTTTGAAAACCACTTTGAAAGGTTTCAAGCCCGCGATCTCGTCAACGATCTTGAAATCAATATCATTGTCAAAACACGCCACAAGCGCGTTGGTTTGAACAATAAAAACTGTATTCTTACCAATTTTCTTTGTTTCAATAGGCAGAGAAAGCTCTAACCCTAGATCAAGTAAAACTTGCGTGAGCAAGTCTTCAGGTGTGCGATCTTCTTTAATATTACTTTCTAAAAACGCAAGCTGTTGCTGATCTAACGAGGCCGGATGATAAAACACATCCTTCATATTACTCGTGTCCGTTTTATAAACTCGAAATCCGATATCGAGTTTGCTTGCGTCAACCGGCTCTTGCCCCAATTCTAGCTGCTGATTCTTGGCTTCAAATTCATCAACTATTTTCTTGCCCGCACGGCGAATCCTCTCCTTACCGATTTCGACAATGGTTTTATAACCCGCCTTAAAGGCTTCACTAGTTTCATCAATTTGCTCAGGAAGTTGCACCATAATAAATTTACGATTGCCCCCATCTTCAGCATTTAATTGCAAAGTTGCTTGGGCTGTTGTGGCAGAGCCCGAGAAAAAATCGAGAATTATTTCATTTTCTTTTGCCGTAAAGATTGTTGCGCCTAAAACTAATTCTTTGATTAAAGAAAGCGGCTTAGGAAAATCAAAATACTGACTTAGCTTCAACTCTTCTAATGCCTTTATTCCTGATTTATTGAGATGTTTCAATATGCTATAAAATTTTGACCCATCTTCATCCAAAGCCCTTAATCTTCCAACAATATGTCCATTTTCCTTTTTTATTAACCTATAAATATCTTTTTTAATTCCCTCGTCAATCTCTTGTTTTTTATCACTCCCCTTAATTTCCTCAATTTCTTCGTACAAACATGTTCCATATTTCCCAAATTCTTTTCGCAACCAATCTTCCTCAATCCAGTATTCACGATTATCTTTTGTTATTATTTTCCCACGTATATCTTTCGGCTTATATATCCCATTAAACGCGTCTAATGACCTAACATAAACTAAGAGATTATCATGCCCTTTCACAACTCTTTTTGCTAATCCACCACCCTCAGACCTAATAACCACAAGGTCTGCAAAGAAATTATCCTCTCCAAAAATCTCATCACATATCTTCCTTAAGTTATGCACTTCAGTATCATCAATACTTATAAAAATGACTCCATCTTCTTTCAATAAATCTCGTGCAACTATTAATCTTTCGTGCATCATAGAGAGCCAATCGGAATGAAATCTACCATTTGAATCAGTATTTTTAAAAAGTTTTTCACCCTCTTCATTCTCCACACCTAACTCTTCTTCATAATCATCCTTACTAACTTTAAAATTATCTTTGTAGATAAAATCTCTACCCGTGTTATATGGTGGATCAATATATATTATCTTAATTTTACCAAGATATGACTCTTGCAAAATCTTTAAAACTTCAAAATTATCACCTTCAATATACAAGTTCTCTGTTGTGTCAAAATTAACGGATTCCTCACGACAAGGACGAAGTGTTTGGGTAATAGGTGTATTAGCTTTAAGAAGTGATGCCTTTTTACCCGGCCAGTCAAGACGATAGCGTTCATCATCACCCTCTACAACATCCTTGGATAACGCCGTTTTAAGCAAATCAAAATCCACAGCTTTCTTAAGCGCTCCGTTTTCATCACGCGTTTCGGTGATCACGTTAGGAAACAGCTCGGCGATTCGCTCAATATTTTTATCCGTTAAGTCCGGCGTCTGCATGTTCAATTTATCCATTTTTATGACTCCTCTTTAATCTTGCGAAGCTGGTTCTTTCTCTCCAGCAATATTTTGTTCAGTTCAACTTTACGATTAAACTGCTTTTCCTTTGATATCTTGTTCTCTAAAACTCCGATTTCATTTTCCAACGCCTTGATCTTGTTATCTGTATCGACGATCTCATGAAAACTGGCTTTTGTCATCGCTTCATTTGTGATAAAAACCTTGATGACCTTTTGATAAACCTTCTCCAGATCGATCCCAGTAAAGTCAAATACCTTATCTTCGTTCCAGTCTGAAAAATAATAATTCTCCGGCTTCTGCCCTTTTAAAGTGACTGCATAAGCCTCGCTATCTTTATAAACAAACCGATACAAAATTTGATACGGAATTGCCTTATCAATAACCTTCAAAACATTTTTCGGAATAACCTGCTCTTTAAGCTCAATTTCAAATATCTGGATTTCAGTAACTTTATCTGTTTTGGCAATGCCGACTGTGCCTTCCGCCAACTTGTATTTCCATGTGATCTTTTGGATCTTATCAATAAATTCCTTTTGCAACTTGGCGCTTAAAGCCGCTTTTTCATAAAATTTATTCTTTGCGATAAATTTATTAACAAAAGCCGCTTGCGGAAGTTTAAATGGTGAATTATGAATTATGAGTGGTGAATCAGCCATTAGACTTGATCTTTCCTTTTGAGCTAAGAATGATCGATGAAAGCAGCTTTTGAATTTCAATCAAATCAGATTCAAAAGATACAAATATTTCTTGCTCTAAATAATCTGACTGAAATAAAAGTTCCAACCAATATAAAGTTTCGTTAGCCTCTTTTTGAGCAACTGACATTTTATGAATAAAATCCGCTTTACTTTCAGCGTGTTCGGCTTCGCGAATCATAGCACCGATTGAAGTTCCACTGCGTAGCAATTGCTTTGAAAGCACAAATTCCCTTTTCTCCTGCAAACATTTAAACAACTTCACCATTTGTAGAGCAAATTCAAAACTTTTAGTTTTTATCGCATTCTCTTTCATAACTTTCCCATTCACCATTCATAATTCACCATTCACCATTCACCCTTCACAATTCACAATTCACAATTCACCATTCACAATTCACCATTCATAATTCACCATTCACAATTATTTAATCACCACAAAAGTCAAAAGCTCAAAATCCTCCAGACCCTTAATATTATTCATTAGCGCTGTCGTACCTCCGGGGGAAAATAAACTATCCACATCGCTCTCATCTTTCACATGAAGAACAGACTCAATCGCTTTATTTAACAGCTGGGAATATTTTGTCATATTCTTTCCGTCATCGGTTTCCTCATTAAACAACTCATAAACTTCTTGTATGGCTTCGCTGTTGCCTTTAGAAATCGCGCGCAAAATATCCAGCGTTGTCTTCACATTCAAGTGATTGGACAAAACATCCCCATTTGCGGTTATATAGACCAAATAAAACGGATGAAGTTGATTGGTTTTGTCGATATTGACCTCAGCATTAATATTCTTTAATACAAAAATTACACCTTCTTCTATTCCACGTTCAGCGTCTTTCTTGCAAACCGCGTGCATCCCGTTGGGAAGATTCGCCATACTGCCGTTTTCTTTAATGTAATTCACCAAATCCATACGGAAATCATTCAAGCCCAAATCAGTAATTGAAACGCCTGAACCCATATCCTCGATATCGACGACTTCTTCCTGTAATTTTTCTAACTGCTTTTTCCTAAATAACAAATCCGATGACTTATTAGTCAAGACGTTATCCTCACCCGTTGCAGTCGCATCGACCATAAACATCTTACTTTCAACCCGATTCTTTAGATTGATATAATCATCAAGGGATAATTGCGGCCAGAAGTTGATCAGCTGAATATCAGTATTTGTTGAACCGATTCTATCAATACGACCGAAACGCTGAATAATTCGCACCGGATTCCAGTGAATATCATAGTTGATGAGCATATCGCAATCCTGCAGATTCTGTCCTTCCGAAATACAATCAGTCGCAATCAAAACATCAATCTCGGGGGCTTCTTTACTTCTTCGTTCTTTAGATCGCGGGGAAAAATTGATCAGGATATTATTAAAATTGTGATCCGCTGAGAGAGTTGTCTGGTTCTTATCAGAACCCGTTACTTTACCGGTTTCCAAATGTAGTGATTTATTGTAATCGGCAATATTCTCATACAAATAATTCACCGTGTCTGCAAACGCACTGAAAATCAATATCTTACGATTCCCGAGATTAATAGGATGCTCGAGTTTGTTTTTGATAAAAGATTTTAAATCCTGAAGCTTTTTATCATGCTGTGGCGTTACTCTTTGCATTTCTGCAAATATAGCTCTGGCGATCAGCAGATCCGCTTGTAAATCCTGCTTCCAGCCGGAGGTGTTCATATCCTCTAAATTGACTTTGACTTTACCTCCAACACTAAATTCATCACTGAGCCAGTCATCACTGTCGGCATCCAGATTGATATCATTAAACTGAGTTGCCTCAACAGATGATTGAAGGCCTGTTCTTTCAAAATCTTCTATTTTCCCAATCGTATCCTCAATCTCTTTAATGAACTTGCCAAGTGTGATCCGAAATGAATCAACAGAACTCTCCAACCTTTTTAAGAAATTAACCCGCATCAACGTTTGAAGGTTTTTCTCGCGGTGGATTTGATGAAAACTGACGTTTTCATCCAATTTCGTGTCATAGACATCACTATAAAATTCACGCTTCGAGTCCAATATGTATTCAGTCGGAGAATAAATCGACATGGATAATTTAGAAAGCTCTTTATAAAGATCAGATATTTCCATAAAGCCGTCCAAATCTGTAATATCAGCATGATGAGTGATCGGCTTTAATCTATTAGGAAATTTCCCGATCTTATTCGTGTCATAATATTTCTCAATATGTTTTCGGCTTCTGGCTATAGTGACGCTATCGAGCAACTTAAAGAAATCAAAGTTCGCGTTGAGACGTTTTAACAGATCTTGGCTGGTTCGTTCTTCCAACGGCAATTTTGACCATTCATTAAATACCCTCTGCGCGTTGGTTAAAATAGTTTCAATTGATTTATCCGCGTCCATTTTTCCATCGGCAATGTTTGTCTCGCCCTCACAAGCCAAAGCAATCTGATTCTTCAAATCAGTAAACCTGTTGTTAACCGGCGTTGCCGAAAGCATAAGGACTTTCGTTTTAACACCAGCCTTCATAACATCATTTAAAAGCCTTTGATAACGGGTTATCCTGTCTTTTCGAGGGTCATTGTTTCTGAAATTATGCGATTCATCTATAACGACAAGATCATAGTTCCCCCAATTAATCCTTGATAAATCTATTCCGTTTGATTCTCCGCGGTCGCGAGATAAATCTGTATGATACAAAACATCGTAGTTCAACCGATCTTTGATCAATGGATTATCGTCATAATTATTTAAGAAAGTCTGCCAATTATCACCTAACCTCTTAGGACAAAGAACAAGCACCGTGCGGTTTCTCTCCTGATAATATTTGATTACAGCTAATGCAGAAAATGTTTTTCCAAGCCCGACGCTGTCGGCAAGAATACATCCGTTGTGACGCTCCAATTTATTGATAATTCCTAATGCGGCATCCTTCTGGAAGTCGTAAAGCTTGTTCCAGATAGCAGAATTCTTAAATCCAGTTTTCTCGTTTGCAAGTTCGTCTTCCGATATATCTTCTAAAAATTCATCAAAGATATTAAAAAGAGTTAAATAGTAGATAAATTCGGGAGAGTTTTCTTTATAGAGATTCGCGATATATCCGACGACATCATCAGTCACATTCTTTAATACAGATTCATCATTCCATATCTCTTCAAAATTCTGAATGTACTGTTTCGTGGTTTCAAAATCATCGGTCTTAATAATTTGATGCAGAATCGAATTATTTTTCTCGTAACCAAACCCTGCACTGCTGAATTCATTGATCCCCATATAAACGTCTTTATTCTCGCCGTTCATCAACGTAATATGAGGCTGAATATACTTATCGCCGACGTTTGTTTTAAACTTTACCTTTTGCTCAATCCATCTCTTACACTCTTTGGCAATAGCCTTGCCTTTAAGTTCATTCTTTAAATTGATTTCAAATTCTGAACCGCCGATAGACTTCTGCCTAAGGTCTGCTCTGATTTGAAACTGTTTCTTTTCTCTTTTATTTTTATCGACTTCAATAAAGGTGGGATCAGTGAAGATAAAGTCTAACTTTTCGATCTTTTTGAGCTCATTCTTTAAGCATTCAAACCCATATATCGTAAAGATACCAGCCGCGACCTGAAGCTTGCTTTCTTTCCCGATGCTTTCTTTGAAATCATCGCCAACTTTTTCGGTTTTATTGTTAAAGCTTTGAATCATTTACGTGATTGTCCTTTGTTTTTCTTGTTCCCGTGCGCAAAAGAATACGACTTTGACCACTGATCTATATCATCCTTACGAAAACGCCACTGACCGCCTGCACGAAAAGCAGGTATCTTGCCATCCCTCGCCAAGCGTGCTTTTCAAGCCCAGGTCTTTTTCCTGTCCAAAGAGCGCAGAATCATGAAACATCCGACTCATCTCATTGATAATATCTAAGGCTTTTTCATAAGTCATCGTGTAGCGAGCTTTAAGAGTGCCCTTAGGGACCATCAATCGTTCATGGTCATAATCGTCCAGCAGATCAAGCGCCCGTCCATAAGCGGTAACAACCTCAACAAGTCCCCGAGTCTCATCGGAAACACCCTCCAACTGTTTTACATTATTCAAGAGAGTCAGAATTTGTTGTAATTCCCGGTATTTACCCTCAACCGTTCGAAGCCTTTTTTCGTTAAGCGTAAATCCATCCACAAGATGCCGGCGCAAGAGACCTGTCGCCCAAATGCGGAATCGGGTTCCCTGTTTCGAATTTACCCGGTATCCCACAGAAATAATGACATCAAGATTAAAATATTCAATTTGACGTTCAACCGCGCGGCCGCCTTCGCTTTGAACCGTTGCAAAAATAGCAACAGTTGCCTGACGACTTAATTCATTTGTCTGAAATATATTACGTAAATGACGTGAAATAACAGACTTGTCTCTTCCGAATAATTCCGCCAACTGGTTAAGATTTAGCCAGACCGAGTCCTGCTCCAGGCGGACCTCCAGACGGTTTTTATACAAAACAATCCGACCCAGGGAATCAGTATTTTTCAATTTCTTTTTAGGCGCCATTCGCTTCTTTCTTTAATTCCATATCCAATGCCGTTTCGACCGGATCAATAATCCGGTCTCACGGGAATCAGGGTTCTTATGTGTCATCAATTGAAACCCTGATTGCTGAAACATCAATTTCACCAAAATACTATTCCCAAATCGATTATACGTTTTAGGCAGAATACCTTTAAGATCCTCATTCTCACGCTCAATCGCTTTCATAGCTTCATTGATCGCCTTGCCGATATCCGCGCCTTCCGGAAGATTGAGCAAATAAGAAAAACGCGCCTCATCCGGCAAAAACATAATTCCGACCGCTTGATAATCGGTTTTCCCGATCTTGCGACGACCGCTGGATTTCTCAGAAAGAATTTTTTCTTGTTTGGTAAAACGATAATCGGCGTATTTCAAAAAGATGAGACCTAAAACCGGAGTGGAATATTCGGCTGCTTTTAGATCCGAGTTCGCCCTTAACTCATCAGCGACATCCCACAACCGTTTTTCAAGTTCTGCGATATAGTTTTTAGACATATCCATCCTTATCCTTTAATCTATTTGCCTCCGGAAAGAACATCTTGCGAGTCTTGCGGCACGATGCCCTTCAGCCGATCCTTGATATAATCTTCCTGCCCGCATACCGATTCCCCGCCGCCTTGACGCGGATCTCGCGCCGGTCGTCACCCTTATGCCGCAGATGAATCTCCAGGCGCTCTTTGGGCAGAAGATGACCGAATCGCTCCGACCATTCGACCACCGATACGCCGGCCCCGCGCAAAAAGGCATCTTTTCTTTTCCTCTTTATTCCCAATACGTTGCATCATAGTAAATATCGCCAATCGGCTTGACTATCATCAATATTATTATATACTTATGTTGCATGCGTTGGTTCGACCGATGACTCGTCAAAATTTCGCTTAAAGGTTCCGCCCTGATAATAAGTGCCCCTGGAGGCACTCTCGCAAGAGTAGTCAGGGCGGTCGTTTTTTACCGCCCCGGCCCCTAACATCAGTCTCCTGAGTGAAATATCTCTATTTCACTTTTGACAGCGCCTTGAATCAAATCATAAGAACGCGTGTCGCCCCGTTCCCACTTTCGAAAAATTGCCCAATTCAGATAATCCGCCATTTGTAAATAACTGTTTGATCTCGATGAATGATGATAGATGCGATAAGGAACGCCGGACAATTCCGCAGCGAGTATCTTTTTGATGGCTTTTTCCATCGCGCGCTTTCGGCTCTTAACCGGAAACGTATCTGTAAAAATAAGGATTTGATCAATATCGCTATTTTTAGAAATTAATGCCTTAATCGTATGCGGGATCAAAAATCCCAGCATTTTTGGAAAAAATTTATCAGAGTCCTGCAAGGCTGTCTCGATTTTTTGTTTCTCAACAATGAGGGAATCCACCCTGATTTTATTCCGATATTTCTCAATCACTCCAAACACCTGATCACGGACATCCTGACGATCTTCGCTCGCGTGAAAATATTCGATGTTTTTTCCTTGTTCCATCAGATTATACTTTAATTCCGTTAATTCCTTGTATCCTGAAAAAGGACGCACTTTGGCCAAACATGTCAGTGTAAAATATTTTGTCCCCTTACGCGAAAAATCCAGATTTCCGCCTTCATCCAGAAAAATATAAACAATCTTTTTTTGAAACATCTTATCCTGCCATCCGTTGAATCATCAACACTATCTGTACCCCGGTCTTGTCTTTCATATCTGCCTGCTGTTTTTTAATCACCCGATCCCGCCCCTCTGTTCAAACGCTAAACGCACATTGATGCTTCGGTATCACTTTTGGTCCTTTGTTTTTATTTTTCCATGATGAGAGATTTGAGCCACGAAATCCCTGCCCGCATACCGCCCCCCACCGCCTTGACGCGGATCTCGCGCCGGTCGTCACCCTTATGCCGCAGATGAATCTCCAGACGCTCTTTGGGCAGAAGATGACCGAATCGCTCCGACCATTCAATGACCGAAATGCCGGAGCCATAGAGAAATTCTTCATAACCGATATCGAATAATTCTTCCGGATCTTCAATACGATAGAGATCAAAGTGATACAGCGGCAGGCGCCCGTGTTCATAAAGATTAAGCAGTGTGAAGGTGGGACTGTGGACATAATCCGACTTGATTGCCAGACCCTCAGCGATGCCCTTGATCATGGTGGTCTTGCCCGCGCCCAGATCACCGAACAGACACACAATATCACCGGGTTCAAGACCCCGGGCCAGCTGTTTTCCGATTGCGGACGTTTCCTCAGCCGAATGCGTGATGAGTGTCTGAATATGTGTGCGAGCAGTCATGATCTGTTATCCGGAAAAATTAAAAGTGCTGGAACCCTTTGGGGCGCACTCGCCGCTTCTTGCCTGAGCGTTCGCGCAGCATCAGATCCCGTCCCGGCGTAATGACGCCGATCTCAAAAAAACGAAACTTGCGGCAGCGGCGCAGACGGTCCGCGGACGACGACGGCACGGTCAACAGCAGTTCAAAATCCTCTCCATCGTGCAGGGCCTGGTCTAACGACGCGCCTTTCGCCAGCGGAATCTGTGCTTCATCAATCACCGCGCCGACACCGCTCTCATCCAGAATATGCCCCAGATCTCCGGCCAGGCCGTCGGAGATATCAATCATGGCTGTGGGCCGGGCCTCTTTGACCGCGTAATGCGCCTCGCGGATACGGGGAATAAAGTGCAAATGTTTGCGGTTATGAAAAGAATTTCCCAGAGTCCCTGTCACAAAAATCACATCGCCCCGCCTGGCCCCGCCGCGAAATACCACATCCTCTTTCGCAACAGTTCCCAACAAGGCGACATTAATAATGATTTTGCCGTGACGGACCGTATCGCCGCCGACCACCGATACACCATACTCGCCGGCCAGCGCATTGATTCCGGATCCGATGCCCTCAATCAACTTTGCGGAAATATTCGACGGCGCACCCAACGACACCAGTGCCCAGGTCGGGGTCCCGCCCATGGCCGCGATATCGCTGATGGAACAGGCCAGGGCCTTGCGGCCGATCTCTTGAGCCGTCATCATTGTCCGCAAAAAATGAACCCCTTCAACCAGCATATCCGTGGTCATCAAAAGATACTCCGCAGCGCCGGTATCAATCACCGCGGTATCGTCACCAATCCCCTTAACCACGCCCGGACCGGATGTCACCTGACGGGCAAAACGCTCAATCAAACCGAATTCACCTAAGTCATGCAGAGTTTTCATAATGAGAAAATTTGTTTATGGCGTATAGCCAATGGCGAATAGCTTATAGCATATGGCTTATGACAACATACCGACTAATCCTTTTCCACTTCAATTCTCGGAAACAAGGCCTCGTGCAGTTGCAGTTGTGTACCGGGCTTAAGCCCTCCCCACGTCAAATCCGTATCCTGCGCGCCCAGGACCGCCAGAACATCATCGGTCTTGTGCGGCATCACCGGCTTGAGCGCCACCGCCGCTGCCCGCAGGGCCTCCGTGGCCGTATACAACACCCGCCCGGCCGCCGTAATATCCTCTTTGGCCAATTTCCACGGGGCCTGGGTCTCCATATATTTATTTGCCAGGCGCACCACCTGCAGGGCCGCGTCCACCGCTTCATGAATCTTCATCGCGTGCACCCGATCCGCCACGGCCGCGGCCAGACCGTTGACCGCATCAATCATGCCCTGATCCGCTTCCCGAGGCTCTCCCGGTTCCGGAATCCGCCCGTCGAAATACTTTCCGATCAAGCCCCCGACCCGGTTCAAAAGATTGCCGAAATCATTCGCCAGATCGCTGTTATACCGTTTGATAAAAGAGTCCGCCGTGAAACTGGCATCTAGTCCCAAAACCATCTCGCTCATCAGATAATACCGAACCGCGTCCACCCCGAATTCATCAATCAAATCCAGCGGATTAACCACATTGCCCAGGGACTTGCTCATCTTGGTCTCCCCGATCAGCCACCAGCCATGCGCAAAGATCTGCTGCGGCAGCTCGATTCCCAGCGACATCAACATCGTCGGCCAATACACGCAGTGCGTGGTCAGAATATCCTTGGCCAGCAGATGCACCGACACCGGCCACCACCGGGAAAACCGCTCGTCATCCGACCCCCATCCCATGGCTGAAATATAATTGATCAAGGCATCAAACCAGACATAGGTCACATACTCCGGGTCAAACGGAAGTTCAATTCCCCAATTCAGACGAGACTTGGGACGGGAAATACACAAATCCCCCAGCGGCTGGCGTAAAAATCCCAGGATTTCATTCCGGCGGCTTTCTGGCTGAATAAATTCCGGATGCTGTTCAATATGATCGACCAACCGCTGCTGATAATTGCTCATCCGAAAAAAATAATTCTTTTCCTTAATTTTTTTGACCTCGCGAAACTCTCCGGACTTCATCTCGGTCTCGGTAATAAAACGCTCTTCGGCCACCGAATACCATCCCTCATATTCATCCGCGTAGACATCCCCGCGATCATAAACCATCTGCAAGGCCTTCTGCACAATCCGCATATGGCGCTCTTCGGTCGTCCGGATAAAATCATCATTCTGAATCTCCAGACGCTGCCATAACTGCAGAAAACGCGGCGCCATCTCATCACAATGCTGCTTCGGAGAAACGCCGAGGCCCTCAGCGGCCTGCTGAACCTTCTGCCCGTGCTCATCAAGCCCGGTTAGAAAAAAGACCCGGCGGCCCTCAGCCCGATGATAACGGGCCAGGACATCGGCCAAAATCGTGGTATACGCATGGCCGATATGCGGCCGTCCATTAACATAATAAATCGGTGTCGTCACATAAAAATAAGAATCATTCATCATGTGTATCCTGTCGCTTCTCTCCCGACTCCTGCGGGATCGTTTGATCATTTGGCTTATTCTCCGGGGCCGCGTCACAATTCGCCGCGGGTGAGTCGTCCGAATCTTTGCGCGGATAATCAACCTTGACCACCTTGCCTTCCGGCAGCTCGACCAACACAACCCGTTTAAGAATATTCACATCACGGACACGTCCGCGTCCATCGGGCGTATTGACTTTATCCCCGACCCGCGGGAGTCCCCGGGACAGATTCCGGTACGTCGGCGCTTCATAGGACATACAGCACTTGATCCGGCCGCAGACCCCGGAAATCCGTGATGGGTTCAAGGGCAGGGCCTGTTCTTTGGCCATTTTAATCGACAAGGGAAAAAACTCTTTAATATATGTGCTGCAGCATAAGCCGCAGCCGCAGACCCCGTAACCGCCGATCATCTTGGCCTTATCCCGAACCGGAACCTGACGCAGCTCAATCCGCACACGGAACACCTTGGCCAGATCTTTCACCAGCGCGCGGAAATCCACCCGCTGATCCGCTGTAAAATAAAAAATAATCTTACTGCAATCAAAGGTGTATTCCGACTGAAAGACGCGCATATTCAACTTGCGTTCGTTGACCTTGCGCGCGCAGACATTGATCGCATCCCTGGCCTTCCCCAGATTATTCTGAATCTGATTCATATCGCCCTGCGTCACCTTGCGCAGAATCTTGCCCCGGGGATTAATTTTTTCCGGGGGATGTTCCTGGGCCCCGATCACCGAGACCACCCGGCCGAACTCCGTGCTGCGGTCGGACTCCAAAATCACAAAGTCCTCCCGTCGGCATTCGACACCGTTAAGGTCAAAATATCCGATCGGACGAAAACGGCCCAGCCGGACTTGAACTAATTGCTGATCCATAATTTCTCCTTTAGCAATATCAGCGGAACCTTGATATTCAGATTCGCGTCCACCAATCGCTTGGTATTGACGATCTCCTCCGCCGCATCGCGCAATTGCTGTCTTGAATAACACGCCATACGCCTCTTAAGGTCATCCATACGGTCACAGTTCGTGACGGATTCCTCGTGCGCCCGGGCCTTTAAAAGCATCATATCCTTAAAACAAACCAGTAAAATATTTAACGTCTCAATAAGAGTGCTTCGGTTCGCGGCCAGCCCTTTTAAATAAGCCTCGTCCGCACTGCCGTCGATCACAAATCGCCGAAGGGCCTCATCCCGGCGCGCAATAAACTTTTCCTCATAAAGCCGCCGGGCCTTGCCGTAACAGCCTTCGGCAAATCCCGCAACCATCATGGCCTCGTCCGGCGGACAATCCGACTCTTGCTGCAGCAAGCGGGCCGTATCCCGGCGGGATACGCCAAAAAACACCACGCTATGACACCGGGATCGAACCGTGGCCGGAACACGCTCCGGATTCGCTGTGGTCAGCAGCAGCAAACTGCTGGCCGTGGGTTCTTCCAATGTCTTCAAAAACGCGTTCGCGCCTTCCATGGTGAGCAGATCAATCTCTTCAATCACAATAACTTTGCGCCGGCCTTCATACGGATGCATCTGAATCCGCTGAATCACATCCCGGATTTTATGAATCTTGATGCTCGCATCCTCGCCCTGATTCACAACGGCAATGTCCGGATGATTACCCGAGGCGATCTTGCGGCAGGACACACATTGCTGACAGGGGGATGCTGTTGACGATTCACAATTGACCATCTGCGCAATTGCCAGAGCCGTAGCCGCCTTGCCGCTGCCCTGCGGCCCGGTCAGCAGATACGCGTGGGCCAGCCGGTCACGAGCAATCAGACGCTGAAACCGTTCCAGAATCGTTCTGTTGACACGTCCTGTTTCGGCTATCGCCATACTTACCGCCTCTCCTGAATCCGCGCGTCCAGATACCCACGGACTTCCTGAAAGATATCCTCTTTCTTCCGCCCGTCGACACCGACCACCTTAATCCTCTGCGGCTCCTGCCGGGCCAGGGTCAGATAGCCCTGACGCACGCGGCTGTGATACTCCAGCGAACGCTGTTCAATACGGTCCTTCTGATCACCGGCGCGCCGCAGTCCTTCAGCGGTATCAATATCAAATAAGATCGTCAACGACGGTGCGATCTTGCATGTTGCGAAATCCCCGATGCCGCGAATCTGCTCCAAATCCATTCCATGGCCGAATCCCTGATACACCAGAGTCGAATCCAAGAACCGGTCACACAAGATAATGCGGCCCGCATCCAGCGCCGGAAGAATCACCTCACGCACCAACTGGGCCCGCGCCGCCATATACAGCAGAACCTCACATTCGGCGCCCATCTCGGTATTAGCCGGATCCAGAAGAATCGCGCGCACGGTCTCACTGATCTTAACACCGCCGGGCTCGCGGATCACCAGGACATCATGTCCCTGTTGTTTTAAATACTGCTCACACCGTGCAATCTGCGTGCTCTTGCCGGAGCCTTCGGCGCCTTCAAACGTGATGAACATGCCGCTCACGCCCACCTCCAGGTCTGCCCGCTCTTCCCGTCTTCCACAATAATCCCGCGCGCCTTCAACTGATCCCGCAATTCATCCGAACGCGCAAAATCTTTTTGCGCCCGGGCCGCCTTGCGCTCGTCCAGCATCCGGCGCAGGTCTTTGTCCCCCGGAACATCTTCTGCAATATCACCGATATTCATTTCTCCAAACATGGTATCAAACATCCCGAAGACTTCACGGCAAATGCGGCGCAGAACAATCAGCGCGTTGATAAACTCCTGGTCATTCACGGCATCTGTACTATCCGCACGTTTGTTTAATTCCCGGACAAAATCAAAGATATGACTCAGGGCCTGCGGCGTATTAAAATCATCATCCATGGCCTGCGCAAACCGATCCGCAAACTCCTGAATAAAGGCAGCTTGTTCGCCGCCGGAAGTCATCTCATAGCCGGTGCCCTTGCGCAATCGCTTAAAAAGAATCACCAGCCGCTGGACGTTCTTGTGCGCCTCAATCAGCTTGTCGTCGCTCAAATCAATCGCGCTGCGGTAATGCGAGGAGAGAAAAAACATCTTGATATCATCCACAGACTTGTATTTCTTAAGCGCGTCATCCACCGTAATAAAATTCCCCAGGGACTTGGCCATCTTCTGTCCGTTGATCTTGAGCAGACCGTGATGAATCCAGTATTTGGCGAACGGCTGATCTGTCAGGGCCTCACTCTGCGCCACCTCATTTTCATGATGCGGAAACTGCAAATCCAGACCCCCGGCATGGATATCCAGGGTCCGGCACTGCAATTCTTTCATGCTCATGACCGAGCACTCAATGTGCCATCCCGGACGCCCCTCCCCCCACGGGCTGTCCCAGGAGGGCTCACCGTCTTTAGAACGCTTCCACAAGGCGAAATCCAACGGATCTTTTTTTCCGGATCCTTTGTCAATACGCACCGCCTCGAGCATCTGATCCACACTCTGACCCGAAAGTTTGCCGTAATCCTTGAACGCCCTTACCTTGAAATACACATCCCCGCCGGATTCGTAGGCAAACCCTTTATCAATCAACGCCTGAATATGCGCAATCATCGGACCGATATTCTGCGTGGCCCGCGGTTCATAATCCGCATCGGAAATCCCCAAATTCTTTAAATCCGTGCGATAAAGATCAATATTCTCTTCAACAACATCTTCAAAGGTCCGTCCAAGCTCCCGGGCTTTATGAATGATCTTGTCATCGACATCCGTGATATTGCGCGCGAACCGCACATCATAGCCTCTGAATTTCAGATAACGCCGAATCACATCAAAAATATAAAGACTGCGCGCGTGCCCGATATGACATTTGTCATAGACCGTGACCCCGCAGGTATACATATTCACCCGTCGCCCGTCGGGATCCAGCGGAATAAAATCCTCTTTCGTGCGTGTCAACGTGTTGTAAATCTTTAACGACATACAAATCCTTTCCGCAGGGTCCGACCCCCGGGCGGACCGTTTATCCATAATTTCTAAACGATCCTTTTCACGGCGCGCCGGGGGCGCCTGCCTGCCGGAAGGCAGGTCGCGCCCTGCAGGCTGATTACTCTTTTTTATTTTTCTGATTCCGTTCCAGCTTGAGCACCCGCTGATGCAGGTCTCTCAAATTCTGCGAGACCGGATCGATCACATGAACATGATCCATCAGCAAATCAATCTTGCGGCCCTCTTGACGGGTAATCCGTCCGGGCACCCCGACAATCGTTGTATTAGACGGTGTGCTTTTGAGCACCACCGCATTGGCGCCGATATAAGTATTGGGCCCGATCTCAATATTACCCAGAACCTTGGCCCCGGCCCCCACGACGATATTGTCTCCCAGCGTGGGATGACGTTTGCCGGTTTCCTTGCCTGTTCCGCCCAGGGTCACCCCCTGAAACAGCACCACATGATTCCCGACAACCGCGGTCTCCCCGATCACCACCCCCATGCCGTGATCAATAAACAGCCCCTTGCCGATCTGCGCCCCGGGATGAATCTCAATCCCCGTCAGCAAACGGCTAAGCTGCGATAAGAACCGCGGAACAAACGGAACCTTCAGGTCCCATAAAAAATGGGCGAACCGATGCATGATGAGCGCATGAATCCCCGGATACAACAATAAAATTTCTAATGCGCTTCCCGCCGCCGGATCGCGCTCCCTGGCTGACTGAATCTCATCACGAAACATGATCATAATGATTCGAACCGCCACCGCAAACACCACCAGCATTATAATCCATCCCATCCGGCACCTCTCCTGGTTGATTCTTTCCTGCCGACTCCGGCATATTATGCGCTCAAGGACACCGTCGCATAACAGGCAATTCCTTCTTTACGCCCGATAAACCCCATCCCTTCATTCGTCGTCGCCTTAATATTCACCGCGCGTTCATCCACCTGTAAAATTCCGGCGATTGTCTTTCCCATCGCCTGTTTGAACTGTTTAAGATTCGGCTCCTGCGCCAGCACGACCACATCGACATTATTCACCGCAAACCCGTCGGTTTCGACAAATTGATACACCTGCTGTAGTAAAACACGGCTGTCCGCCCCGGCATAGCGCTGATCGGTATCCGGAAAATGCTCACCGATATCCCCGCGGCCCAGAGCCCCCAGCACCGCGTCTCCTACGGCATGCAGCAAGACATCCGCATCGGAATGTCCTTCCAGTCCATGACTATACGGCACCTCGACACCGCCCAGCATCAAACGACGGCCTTTGATGAATCGATGGGAATCATAACCGATTCCGACGCGCATCTTCATAACTGTTCCTCCAGCAATTGCCGGACCAGGAGCAGATCCCGGCGAGTGGTCACTTTAATATTCTCATCATAACCCGGAAAAATCCGGACAGGGGTTTCTGTCTGTTCCACCAGCGCCGCGTCATCCGTGGCCTCGGGGCAATCCCCGGCATAGGCCTGTGCCAGAATCTCCCGGCGGAAGATCTGCGGCGTCTGAACCTCCCAAAGCTGCGACCGGTCCAGTGTCGCATTGACGACTAATGTCTGCGGATCCGCCGACTTGATCGTCGGTGCGACAGGCACCGCCGCAATCAGCGCCCCGACCGTTGATGCCGCAAGAATCATACGATCTAAAAAATCCTCCCGCAGTAACGGTCGGGCACCGTCCTGGATCAAAACATAATCCGTATCCGCATCCACAACAGCCAGGGCATTTTTTACAGATGCCGAACGGGTCGTGCCGCCGGCAACAACCTGCCGGACTTTATCACAACCGTAATGCCGGACTAGATCCTCCATTCGCTGCCGCATTGCCGGTTCGGCCGCAACAATAACGCTGTCAACCTTTCGGCTGGCCTGGATCACCCGCATGGCATAGGAAACCAGCGGATGGCCGTTAAGCAGAATAAAGGGCTTGGGCTCATCCATCCCCAACCGTGTTCCGCTTCCCGCCGCGGCAATAACCGCCTGCACCTTCATCGTCACGCTCCGGTTCCCTTTTTAGCGAACAGCATCTCCCCGCCCTGAGTCTTAAGACGGGATGTAACCTCAACAGATACCGTCTGTCCCAGCTGATCGGCCGCTCCGGCCACCACAACCATGGTTCCATCCGGCGTATACCCGACGGCCTGATCCTGTTCCCGTCCCGGTTTCACCAGCATCAAATTCATCCGGTCGCCGACGCTTAAACGCGGCTGCAATGCGGCGGCAAGTTCATGAACGTTTAAAATCTCGACTTCCTGAATTTTGGCGACCTGCCCCAGATTGTAGTCTGTCGTACAGATCCGGGCATCCAGCAGCCGGGCCAGACGCACCAGCTTGGCATCGACACCGGTCTCCCGGAAAAAATCATCTTCATGAATACGCAAATCAACCGTTTCATCCCGACGCATGTGATCAATAGTATTCAACCCTCTCCGGCCGCGTTCGCGTTTTTGATTGTCTTGAGAATCCGCCAGGGTCTGCAGCTCCTGCAGCACGAACCGCGGCACCACCAGACGGTCGTCGAAAAACCGTGTTTTATAAATTTTAAAAACCCGCCCGTCAATAATTGCGCTGGTATCCAGCAGGACAATCCGTTCTCCCGCCTCTTGCCGTTTAAATCGCACATAGGGAATAATCACATGAAACTCATCCTTGCCGCGCAGAGCCATTACAGATCCCAGATAGGAAAAAATCAATGTTAAAACCACCCGGGAAAGATAGATAATCTCATCGCCCAGCGGCAAGAGTGAAATCACATCTGCCACCAATTTGGCCATAAAGACCCCCAGCAACAATCCGAACACCATGCTGGATAGTCCGCGCACAGAGACCCGTTTAACGGTCGATTCCAAAATAACCAGCACCACGCCGGTCAACGCCCCCAGAGACAGCCCGACAATTTCAGCTCGATAAATCGACCCGATAAAAAATCCGACCGCCGTAATAACGGCCAGAAAAAACACCCTGATAAAGGCTAGATTCATGTTGTCTCCTGACTCAATGTTGTAAAGGCTTCCAATGCCTCCTGGATATTGGCCACCGCCAGAATTTCCATCCCGCTTTGAATATCTGTCCGCTTTTGAATATTATTTTTCGGCACAACACATCGACGGAATCCGAGTTTCCCGGCTTCTTTGAGCCGCAGCGCAATCTGACTGACGCTACGCACCTCCGCCGAAAGCCCGACCTCTCCCAAAAAAATCAAATCCGCCGGAATCACAACATCCAGCAACGCTGAAGCCACTGTCATCACAACCCCTAAATCCGCCGCCGGATCCATCACGCGCACACCGCCGGCGACATTCAAAAACACATCCTTATCGACAAGATTCAAACCCAGACGTTTTTCCAGAACGGCGGTCAACAACGCCAGGCGGTTCGGATCAAAACCGTGAGATTTTTGACGCGCCACCCCGAAGGTCGAACGGCTGACTAACCCCTGAATCTCGACGAGAAACGCCCGTGTTCCTTCCAGCACCGGCACTACAACCGATCCTGAAGATTCGCGGGCCCGTTCCGAAAGAAACAATTCCGACGGATTCGCCACCTCCATCAACCCGGCGCCGGTCATTTCAAAAACCCCCAGCTCATTGGTCGATCCGAAACGGTTTTTCATACTGCGGATGACCCGATACGATGCATAACGGTCTCCTTCAAAATAGAGAACCGTATCGACCAGATGCTCCAAAACCCTGGGACCGGCAATCGCGCCGTCTTTCGTCACATGCCCGATAATAAATAAAGCGATGTTCATGCTTTTGGCCAGCTGTGTCAGCAACGCCGCACATTCCCTCACCTGACTGACACTCCCCGGACTCGACGAAATTTCCGGATGATAGACAACCTGGATCGAATCGACCACCACGACATCCGGCCGCATCCGTTCCAGACTCGCCTGGATGGCTGTGACATCCACCTGGTTGGCGATAAACAATTGATCTTCAACACCGCACGCCCCCAGACGATCGGCCCTCAGTTTCGTCTGCTGAGCGGATTCTTCGCCGCTGATGTATAACACCGTCTGCGAGGCCGCCGCAATATGTTTCATCGCCTGCAGAATCAGTGTCGATTTTCCGATGCCCGGATCGCCTCCGATAAGAATGACGGATCCCGGAACCACTCCACCGCCGAGAACCCGATCCAATTCCGGAATCCCCGCAGATAACCGATCCTGTGCGCGGGTCGTCACATCCTTGAGCAAGGTCGGCGGCTCATCACGAACAATCCCCGTCCGCGGATCCTGTCGGGGAGCGGCCGTCCGTTCTTCCACATAAGAATTCCATCCTCCGCACCCGGGGCATTTTCCGACCCAGCGCGGCGACTGCGCCCCGCATTGTTGACATACATAAACTGTTTTGACCCTGGCCATCCTTCAACCTTCCCGCCGGAAATCCGCCTGCCGCATGATTAAAATTCGATCTTGCGCTCTACCCCGATCATGCCGTTTTCCTGATCCCCCTCTTTATCCAGCATATATTTAAATTCCGTTGTCACCCCATCCTGCTGCGACTGCATCCGTTTTAATGTCCATTCCAACGCCTGCTCGCTCTCATTGATCAGGGCGGATTTTGTAAACCGTGTCAACTGTTCCTTCAAATGCTCCAGATCGCTCAAATCCAGTGATCCCTTCAGAGCGAACGTTAATCCGTCGATCTGGGCGATGTGCGAATCATCAATCAACAATTGCGGATAAATCCCATCAAAAGAAATCTCGGCGGTATTGTATGCGTGATCCTCCACGAATCCATTGGAGGCCGTAATCCGTCCGCGCATCTGCAGACGCTGCGGCGTTCCCTTAAGGCGAATCTCCCCCTTGAGGGACCCACCAGTCTCCAGGAGCGAATCCTGATCCAAAAAACGAACAACATCCGGGAGCGTTAATCCGGAAAACCGGATGCGCAAATCAATCTGAACCGTCCCTTTGTCCGGGGCCACACGCCCGGAACAGTCAAACGGTCCCCAGCGCAGCGATGCGATATCCAGAACGGAGCCGCGCCAAACCAAATCAGCCTGCGCACCGGAGACCGGCGTGTTATTGATTTGAACCCCTTGCGAGACAAGGGCCGCAGTCACAACAGGCCGGCCCTTTTCATCACGCTGCACTGCCAGAGATCCCGTTATCAGCCCCGAGACTTCCATAAATAAAAAATGCCGGTTAACGACAGCCGCCGACACACCATACTGCGTCCCGGACAGACGGTTGATGTCCACACGTAACGGATCCTGATCCCGGACAGCCATCTCCAGGCTCAGAATCTGCCGCGCAACATTCAGCGCCCCCTTAAACGAAATCGTTTCATTCGCCGAAGCGGTACCGACACCCGCTCCCAGCATGAAACAAAAAACCCCAAGAATATAACGTTTCATCGGAATCCTGCAAAGCGTTGGACTGTCTTAAATTTACTGAAATCTCAGCGCGTCTCCCTCCCGGGAAATCACAATCCTGCTCCCGGGTTTATGGTTGCCGGCAATAATCTCTTCGGCCAAAGGATCTTCGACATAACGCTGAATCGTGCGTTTTAACGGCCGGGCTCCGAAGACCGGATCAAATCCCTTCTCAATGATAAATCCCAACGCGTCTTCGGTTAGTTCGATATCAATTTCCCGCTCTTTGAGACGACCGGTCACGTGACGGATCTCAATTTTGACGATCTTTTTGAGATCCTCGGAGGTCAAAGACTTAAACACAATCGTATCATCAATACGGTTGAGAAACTCCGGTTTAAAACCTTTCTTCACCTCATCCAGAAGACGATTGCGCATGTCCTCATGTTTGGCATCCTCTTTTTGCGATCCGAAGCCCAGGGTACTTTTCTGGGTCAGCAGATTCGCCCCCACATTGGAAGTCATCAGAATAATCGTATTGCGAAAATCGACTTTACGCCCGAAACTGTCGGTCAGCCGCCCGTCTTCCAGAACCTGCAGCAGCAGATTAAACACATCCGGATGCGCCTTTTCAATTTCATCGAGCAAGACCACCGAATACGGTTTGCGTCGAACCTTTTCGGTCAGTTGACCACCTTCTTCATATCCGACATATCCGGGCGGTGCCCCGATCAAACGAGAAACATTATATTTGTCCATATATTCCGACATATCGACCTGAACCAGGGCATCCTCATCCCCGAACATAAACTCGGCCAACACTCGCGCCAGCAAGGTCTTTCCGACGCCGGTCGGTCCTAAAAAGATGAATGATCCGATCGGTCTCCGGGGATCTTTAATTCCGGCGCGGGACCGCCTCACGGCACGGGCAATGGCGCTGATCGCCTCTTCCTGTCCGATCACGATGTCCTTCATTTTCTGTTCCATCTTGAGCAGACGTTCGCTTTCCTTTTGCTCCAGACGCACCAGCGGAATCTTGGTCCACTGAGACACCACCTTGGCGATCTCTTCTTCCCCGATGGTAACCGTCGCGCTATCGCGTTCCTGCTGCCACTTTTGACGCACCGATTCAAGCTCCTCCCGTGCCTTGCGTTCTTCATCCCGCAAACCGGCCGCCTTTTCAAAATCCTGACTCTTGATATGGGCCTCTTTTTCCTGCTTCAGCGTCTCAACTTTATGCTCCAGCTCCTTGATTTCGGGCGGAATGCGCATTTCATCCAGACGCGCACGCGAACCGGCCTCATCCAGAATATCAACCGCTTTATCCGGTAAGGCCCGGCCGGAAATGTAGCGTTCGGATAATTTTACGGCCGCGGTAATCGCCTCATCGGAAAACGTGACGCGATGATGCGCCTCATATTTATCCCGCAATCCTTTAAGAATCAGAACCGCCTCTTCTTCCGTCGGAGGTTCGACCATAATCGTCTGGAACCGCCGCTCCAGGGCCGCATCTTTCTCAATATGCTTGCGGTATTCATCCAGGGTTGTCGCCCCGACACACTGAATCTCTCCCCGGGCCAGGGCCGGTTTTAAAATATTTGCGGCATCAATCGCTCCTTCTGCGGCACCGGCGCCGACCAGCGTATGAATCTCGTCAACAAAAAGAATCAAATCACCGGAACGCTTGAGTTCGTCCATAATCGCCTTGATACGTTCTTCAAACTGCCCGCGGTATTTGGTGCCCGCGATCATCATCGCCAAATCCAGAACAACAATACTCTTGCCGCGCAGAATCTCAGGAACCTCTCCCTGAATAATCAATTGCGCCAGGCCTTCAACGATCGCCGTCTTTCCTACTCCGGCCTCTCCCAGCAGCACCGGATTATTTTTGGTGCGCCGGCTGAGAATCTGAACAATCCGCTCAATCTCATCCTGACGTCCGATCACCGGATCCAATTTACCTTCCCGCGCCAGTTTATTTAAATTTCGTCCATAGGCATCAATCGCCGGAGTCTTGCCCTGGGCCTTTTCCTGTTCTTCCATCCCGAATCCCGCGACACCGGACCCCAGGATCTCCATAATCTCCATGCGCAAACGGTCCAGATCAATGCCGAGATTCAGCAGAACACGATAGGCCATGCCCTCGCCTTCACGCACCAGGCCCAGCAGCAGATGCTCGGTTCCGATATAATTATGTCCGAGCGCCCGTGCCTCTTCGGCCGACAGCTCCAAAGATTTTTTCGAACGAGGTGTAAACGGAATGTCTCCCAGGACTTGTGTTTCCGGACCCGGCTGAACCAATTTTTCCACCTCGATGCGAATCGTCTCCAGATCCACTCCCAGCTTCTGCAAAACAGCCGCCGCAACGCCTTCCCCCTCCTTGACCAAACCCAACAGCAAATGTTCCGTTCCGATATAATCATGATTAAATTGTTTGGCCTCTTCTTTTGCGTAAATAATTACCTTGCGCGCGCGCTCCGTAAATCTGTTAAACATTGGTATCCCCTCCCAATTTTTGACGAATTAAATTCGCCCGTTTAATATCCCGATCCGCCGCGGATAATCGACGGCCCTCGATCTTTTGCAAATGTGCCGGCTGAATCATAATCAGCAATTGATTCAAAACCTCCCGCTGAACCGTATTTAAAACCTCCAGATCCACACCCAAACGCACCATGGACAGCAACTCGACCGTCTCCTGGCTGGAAATAATCCGGGCTGTGCGCAACAGGCCTAAAGAACGGTAAATCTTGTCTTCCAGCAACGGCTTGTTCTGCACGACCAAGGCCTGCCGGGCCTGTTCCTCCTGCTCAATCACCTGACGAATCAACCCGTTAATATTCTCCAGGATTTCTTCTTCACTGTGCCCGAGAGAGACCTGATTGGAAATCTGATAAAAATTCCCGATCGCCTCGGTGCCTTCTCCGTAAAACCCCCGGGAGGCAAAATTCAGCTTGGCAATCGCCGAAAGGACTTTATTAATCTGCTTGGTCATGACCAGCGCCGGAAGGTGCAGCATCACGGATCCACGCATCGCGGTTCCGGTATTGGTCGGGCAGGCCGTCAGATATCCCCACTTCGGAGAAAACGCAAAATCCAGCTTTTCGGATAAAGCCGTATCAATGCTGTTGATAATCCGCCACGCCTCGAAAAGGTTGAGCCCCGAATTCATCACTTGAATGCGCAAATGATCCTCTTCATTGACCATGACCGATAAAACCTCTTCGGTCGAGACCAGCAATCCTTTGCCCTCGGTTTCCGAAGCATGCTCATGGCTCATTAAATGACGCTCAATCAAAAATTCTTTATCAATCGTATCCAGATTGCTGATCCGAAAAAACGTGGTATTCTGAAAATGACTGATCTGTCCGGCCGCCTTCTGAACCTGCTGGATCACATCATCCAGATGACGTTTGTTGATCCGGTTGGGAAACGGGATCTTCATCAGATTGCGCGCCAGACGCAGCCGCGTCGACATCACAATATTCGAATCCGGGCCGGAGCCCTTGAGCCATTCGCCGGTTTGTCCGATCAAATCATCTAATTCCATAAAAATTCATCCTTGTTGTTCGATTGAACGGATTTGATCCCGCAAGAGGGCCGCTCTCTCATAATCCTCGCACAAGACCGCCTGCTGCAATTGCTCCTTGAGTTCCTGCAGGCTGTCCGTTCCGGAAGAAGCGCTCTCCTCCGGTTTCGGGCTTGCCGGCAATCCTCCCGACGGGATCTTCCCGACATGTTTGCTGGCGCCATGAATCTTTTTCAATAAAACCCCCAACGGACGATCAAAGGCGTCATAACACTCACTGCAGCCCAGACGCCCGTGTTTCTTGAACTCGTCATAGGTCATCTGACAATTCGAACACTGCAGCACCCTGGCGGGCTGCTGGGGCTTTTCCGTCATCGGTTTTCCAAAATCCGAAAGCCCGGCCAGCAGATCCGCCAATCCGAACTGCTGTTCCATCTGCAAACTTTTTTCCCGGGCACAGTCCTCGCAAATATGAAGCTCCGACGCCTGTCCGTCGATCAATTCGGTCAAATGAACGGTCGCTTTTTTCTTTCCACAGATTTCACATTTCATAACCACTCCTTTCCCAGAGCCTGGCTGATGCCCTTAATTCAAAAGTCGTCCGCCGACAAAAACAAATTTATCAGGAAACTAGTATTTCTCTCCGTCCTCCAGGACAAGCGCCTGAAACTTTTCCAAAAGACGCCGTGTCACCGGTCCGGGTGTCCCGTCACCGATCCCGCGGCCGTCCACCTTGATAATCGGAATAATCTCCGCCGCCGTTCCGGTCAAAAAACATTCATCCGCGTTATAGATCTCATGCCGTGTCAGCCACGCCTCTTCCACAGGAATGGTTTCCTGGCGCGCCAGATCCATCACGGCCTCCATGGTAATCCCTTTTAACCGCCCCTCCATGGGTGTCAAAAGCCGTCCGTTTTTAACGATAAAAATATTATCTCCGGTACATTCCGCCACATATCCGTCGGCATCCATCATAATCGCCTCACTAAATCCGGCGTTTCCGGCCTCAATCTTGGCCATAATGTTATTCAAATAATTCAGCGACTTCAACTGCGGATTCAGGGCATCGGGATGATTCCGCACCGTCGGCACTGTAATAATCTCCATTCCCTTGTCATAAAACTCTTTGGGGTAAAGAGTAATCTTGTCGGCAATAATAATGACATTCGCCTTGCCATGGCATTTGCGGGGATCCAGACCCAGGTCTCCGACCCCGCGGGTAATAATCAAACGAATATATCCGTCGTCCAGTTGATTCCGTTTGAGCGTCTCGACGACCGCATCAATCATCTCTTGCGGCGTCATTGGAATTGCGATCATCAATGTATGCGCCGTTTCATACAAACGCTTAATATGATCTTTCAACCGAAAGACACAGCGTCCGTAACACCGGATTCCTTCAAACCCGCCGTCGCCGTAAAGAAATCCGTGATCAAACACCGAGACCACGGCGTTTGCTTTGTCGACAAATTGTCCGTTTAGAAAAATCTCCATATCATCCTCACTTGTTGATCTCATCGTTTCGCTGCAACACAGGCGCTATGACGCCTGCAAAATTTCGGTCCTGTGGGGCTCATCTGACTCGCCGGACCAAACCTGACCGTCTCGCAAATGCACCAGACGTCCGGAACACCCGGCCAAATGCTCATCATGCGTGACAATCACCAATGACTGCCCAAAACGCTTATTCAGCTCCAGCAGCAACTCAATAACCCGGGCACCGGTCTGGGAATCCAGATTTCCCGTCGGTTCATCGCAAAACAGAATATCCGGCTGATTGATCAGAGCCCGCGCGATAGCGACTCTCTGCTGTTCGCCGCCGCTCAACTCATTGGGCCGGTGATCGGCCCGGCCCTGCATGCCGACCCGCTTAAGCAATTCCAGCCCGATCGTCCGCATGGACGCCGTCAGGCGGCTTCGACTTTTGACCATCGCCGGCAGCACCACATTCTCCAAAGCGCTGAACTCCGGCAGAAGGTGATAAAATTGAAAAATAAATCCGATAGATTCGTTACGCATCCGGGCCCGCTGAGAATCCGAAAGCCGGTAAACCTCTTCGCCATGAAAGAAAACCTGACCCTGTGTCGGACGATCGATGCCGCCCAGGGTATGCAATAACGTCGACTTTCCGGCGCCCGACGGCCCCACAATCGTCACAATCTCTCCATCGTTCACCTCAAGACTGATCCCTTTCAGGACGTGGACGTCCTGAGCCTGAGCCGCCGGACTGCGATAAACCTTATGAATATTTTTAGCTGTCAGCATCATCACTCGTTCCGTTTCATGACCGTCGGCGAAGTTCTCGCCGGACGGCTATTCGTAGCGCAGGGCATCCACCGTTTGCAATCCGGCTGCCTTGCCCGCCGGATACAGTGTCGCCAAAAAGGTAATGATCAAGGCCGAACCGATAATGATCAGCAAATCGCTTAATTGCAGATCGACCGGAACATGATCAATTGAATAAATCTCCGCCGGCACCCTGACATAATGCGCCAGGATATAACTGATCCCCATCCCCAGAACAACCCCCCAGAAAATCCCCATCATCCCGATCAAAATTCCCTGCCGCGTAAAAATCCGCCGAATGGATGCCCGGGTCACTCCAAAAGATTGAAGAATACCGATATCATGGACCTTGGAGGTTACGGTGACGATCAGCGTGCTGACAATATTAAACGAGGCCACCAGAACCATAAAGGCTAGAATAATAAACAGCCCCCATTTTTCCAGAAAAAGCGCTTCAAATAAATTATGATTCATATCAATCCATGTCTTAAGCAAAAAAGAAAATCCCAAATCGTTATAAAGGCGCTGTTTGACCTCATCCGCCTGATACGGATCCGTCACCTTGACCCCGATCCCGGAGGCTGTTCCCGCAGGCAAATCAAAAATCTGCTGAGCCTTTTCCAGGTTCACAACCAGCAGATTCATATCCAGGTCAACCATCCCGCTGTTAAAAATTCCCGCCACGGTTAACTGGTATCGCCATCCCCGGCCCTCAATTCCCGATCCCGGGGCAATCAGTGTAATCGTGTCTCCGACACGATAACCGAAATATCGGGCCAGCTCCTGACCGATAATCACTCCATCCTGTGTTAAACCCTCCAGACTCCCTTCCGTGAGATACTCACGAATCCGGGTCACTCCCGCCTCGGTTTCCGGATCCACCCCGCGGATCAGCTGACTCATCGCACGCCCCGACGATGTCTCAAGAAAAACACTGCCCTGCACATAGGGGGACGCCGCGGCCACCCCATGGACCGAAAGCACCCTGGGAATCAGCGACTCAAAATTTCGAACCCCGGTCTCTTTTTCAATCACAATGTGAGGGGTTGTTCCAATAATCTTATCCCGAATATTATTTCCGAACCCCGTCATCACACCCAAAACCACAATCAACGCCATCACCCCGATGGCCACCCCACCGATGGAAACGATATTCAAAAATGAAAGAAACCGCCCCTTGGACGATGTCAAATACCGGTAACTGATAAAATGTTCAAAACTCATGCCGACACTATCCTTTGCAATAGGTCCTCAAACCGGCGCTCATGCCCCGGCCGAATCGGTATCCCGCACAATGTCCGGATCTTTTTCCGAAGGCTTCAACAACGGAAACAAGATCACATCCCGGATACTAGGTGAATCGGTCAATAACATCACCAGACGGTCCACTCCGATTCCCAGCCCGCCGGCCGGCGGCATCCCGTATTCCAAAGCAGTGATATAATCTTCATCAAAAACCCGGGAGCCGGTCTCCACGTCGTCCTTGAGATCCTCCAGAAAACGCTCCTTCTGTTCGGCAGGATCATTCAACTCGGTATACGCGTTGCCGATTTCCATTCCGGCGACAAAACATTCAAAACGTTCGGAAATCGCCGGCTGGCATTTATCGGTCTTGGCCAGCGGACACAAAAAGGTAAAATAATCGGTAAAGAAAACCGGGTTCATCGTCTTGTCTTCTTCCAAAACATCTTCCACGATCTTCATCACTGCCGAGCGCGTTAAAATATCAATCCGAATCTTATCGCCCTTAATCTTTTTAACCTTCGCCAGCATCACCTCGGCACTGTCCTCAGGATCAATGTCGAACAACCGCTTAACCGTTCCGGCAAAACTGCGGCGTTCCCATGGCGGCGTAAAATCAATCTCACCGCCCTGAAACGGAACTTTGTAAGACCCATAGAGTTCCATGGCCAGAGAGCTGACCATTCCCTCCATCAGATCCATCATATCCTCAAAATTACCGTAAGCCTGATACGCCTCCAGCATGGTAAATTCCGGATTGTGCCGCGTGGAGATTCCCTCATTCCGAAAATTCCGGTTGATTTCATAAACACGTTCCATTCCTCCGACGAGAAGACGCTTTAAATACAGCTCCGGAGCAATACGCAAAAACACATCCATATCATAGGTATTATGCTTGCTCTTAAAGGGACGCCCCCGCGCTCCGCCGGGCATGGGCTGCAGCATGGGTGTCTCCACCTCGAGAAATCCCCGCTCATCCAGATAACGGCGGATTGATGCAACCACCTTCGAACGTTTGATAAAGACCTCACGCACATCATAATTGGCGATCAGGTCGAGATAGCGCTGGCGGTAACGAATCTCAGTATCTTTCAAACCATGCCATTTTTCAGGCAGTGTCATCAGCGATTTCGCCAGCATCGTCAATTCAAGCACCCGGATACTCTGTTCACCCAGCTTTGTCACAAACAATTCTCCCCGCACCCCGATCACATCACCGATATCGACATCCGCGGCCATCGCAAAAACATCTTCGCCGATGGTGTCTTTGCGGATAAACAACTGTATCTTCCCGGTCCGGTCCCGCAAATCCATAAAGATCACTTTACCGTGTTTTCGCCGTGCCATCACCCGGCCGGCCGCTATGACGGATTGATCATCTTCAAATTGCGCCAGAATATCCGCAACACTGCGCGCACCCTCAAAACGCTGTCCATAAGGATCAATTCCGTTTTGAATCAATTCCTGGAGTTTTTTTTCTCTAACTTGTCTGATTTCATCAACTTCCATACTTATTCACCCTTCATAAAATTCTGAGATTCCGTCTAATATTAGTATAAATTAAGATATAAAGCGTAATGATTATATAGAAAAAGGTATGGGGTGTCAACGAAAAGGCCGGCGGAAAAACCGGCAAAAACGGGTTAACAACACACCGTGATGGGGGAAAATCTGTGCTCTCAGGGAAAGGAGACCATCGCAATGCCGGCCTTGTTGGCCAGGGCCACACACCGGTCACGATCAATCACAATGGTTTTGCCGGCTTCAATTCCAAGACACGAACATCGGGATGCCGTCATATGTTTGAGAGTGCGGGGGCCGATGACCGGAACATCAAAACGGGAATCCTGCGCCGGCTTGCTGGTTTTAATCACCACCGCCCCTTCAGCGGCGATGCGTCCGCCGCGGCGGATACATTGATCCGTTCCTTCCATGGCTTCAATCGCCACAATCGCCTTATCTTTGACCACCACGGTCTGACCGACATCCAGCCCTCCCATGGCCTTGGCAATCGTGCGTCCGAATTCCAGATCCGCGAGTTCCTGCTGCGTCGGTCCCCGACGGGTCAGGGTCCCTTGAGGAGCAAGAAAATCATTGAGCAATAACGTCGAATCCAGAACTTCCAGGCCGTTCTTTTTCAACAGCGACGCAACAGCACCGAAAATCGTGTCCGCCTTGCGGTCCTGGAGAGCGGCAAAAAATTCCGCAAATTCCTGATCCCGCTGCAGCGCCGGATCAAAAAGATTCTTTTGACTGACCTGCCCGGCCATCATGACGTGCCGGACATTCTGATTCTTAAAAAAAGCAAATCCATCACGCAACTGACTCACCTTAAACCAGCGCATCTCATGAACAAACGGACGCAGCAACGGTGAGGTCTCGCCCCGAATCGCCGCCACATACACATGAATCCCGTGCAGTCTGGCGACCCTGGAAAATAAAAACGGAAACTTCCCGTTACCCGCAATCAATCCGATTCGCTGAATATCCATCATGAGCACATTTTTTCGCCGCCCATCAGGCCGCGTTCGCTGGAACGGACAAAGTCAATCAAACAAGAGATATTCTCGTCGACAGGAATCGTCTGTTCGATTTGTTCCAAGGCGGTTGAATACTTTAACCCGGAAAAAAACAATAACTTAAAGGCCTTCTTGATCGTCTGAATCGCAGCGGTCTTAAATCCCGCCCGTTTCAGCCCAACGCTGTTGACCCCGCAGACACGCGTCTCGGCTTCCGAACACATCGCAAACGGAACGATATCCTGACGCACCCGGGAGCATCCCCCGACCATCGCATACTGTCCGATCCGGACAAACTGATGAACCCCGGTCAGTCCGCCGATAATTGCATGATCCGCAATGTGAACATGTCCGGCGATCGTTGCCGTGTTGGCCAAAATACAATGATTCCCGATATGACAATCATGCGCCACGTGTGAATAGGCCATTAAAAGATTGCCGTTTCCGATCACTGTCCGGCTCCCGCCTTCCAGGGTTCCGGGATTAATCATCACGTGTTCCCGCAGAATATTCTGCTCACCGATCTCCAGATAAACCTCATCTCCGTCATGATATTTTTTATCTTGCGGCGGAGTCCCAATCACCGCTCCGGGAAAAATTTTTGTCCCGGACCCGATCACAGTGCGGCCTTCAATATGACAATGCGTCATGACCGTGACCCCGTCCTTCAGGGTCACATCCGGACCGATCACACTGTATGGACCGACCGATACGCCGTTGCCGATTACCGCCCCGGAATCAATAATCGCTGTGGGATGTATATTTGAACCGTCCATAAAAATCCTTTACGCAATCATCCTTTAATAAAAACTTTTATCCGAAAATCTTTTCGGCATCCATAAACGAAAACATCATATCGGCCTCAACGACAACTTGACCGTCGACACGACCGGTTCCATGCACGGAGGCCATCCGTGCGCGGTCCCGCAAGACCTCAATCTCCATCACCAGTTGATCGCCGGGATGCGCCGTGCGCCGAAACTTTGTATTATTGACGGCCATAAACAGTCCCAGCTGATTTTGATGCAGTTCGGTCTGCCGCAGTAAAATCCCGCCGACCTGCGCCATCGCCTCAATCATTAAAACACCCGGCATAATCGGTGCCTGCGGAAAATGGCCCTGAAAAAACAATTCATTCATCGTCAAATTTTTAATACCAACCGCCCGCTTGCCCTCTTCAATCTCGACAATACGATCCACCAGCAGAAAGGGATACCGATGCGGAATCATGTCCATAATCCCGGAAATATCCACCACCGCCTGTTGCGGTGCGGCTGTCCCGTCGACAGGAAAGCGGTGATCGCCGACCTGATCCGCAATTGCCTTAACCAGACAGGCGTTCAAATAATGTCCGCTGCGAACCGCAAAAACATGTCCTTTCAAGGGGCGCCCTGCAAACGCAAGATCTCCGATAAGATCCAGAACCTTGTGCCGGGCGCATTCCTGGGCCAGACGCAGTTCATTCTCGACGGGACCGGACTCATCCATCACCAGTGTGTTTTTATAATCCGCGCCCTTTCCCAAACCGGCTTTTTGAAGAGCCTCCGCTTCCTGCTTCAGACAAAAAGTCCTGGCCGGAGCGACCTCCCCCATAAAATCGTCTTCGCCGAGTGTAAAGTTGAACACCTGCGACCTCAGAGCCGGATGATCATAATCCAGCGTATAGGTAATCCGAAAATCTTCCGCAGGGACCATCGTGATTGACGCCTGTCCGGCCGACACCGTGATCGGGCGCTTAAGACTCAGATACCGCCGGGAACTCTGCTGTTGCAACAATCCGGCCTGCAGAATTCCCTGGGCAAATTCTTGCGCACTGCCGTCAAGACCGGGAACCTCTGCCCCGTTGATCTCAATCACCACATTATCCACACCAAGCCCGTGCAGGGCGGCCATCAAATGCTCGATTGTCTGGACGGCCGCCTCTCCCTGACCGATAATACTGCAACGTCCCGACATATGATCGGTCCGCACCGAATCCGGCCCTACGCGAAGCCGCGGTGATTGCGGCAAGTCGATTCGTTGAAAAACAACCCCGGCATTCTCCCCCGCGGGCTTTAAACAGATTGTGACATCCTCCCCGGTATGAAGACCCCGTCCTTGAAATTTGACCTCGTTTTGAATGGTATATTGTTTGCCGTTCATGATGAATTCGATAATTTCTCCTGAAGATCTTGAAGTTGTTTTTTTAAAACCCGCATTTCTTTTAAAGCTTCCGGCAGTTTGTTCAGCACGGCATGAATCCGCTTGGCTCGCATATGATCCTGAGCCGGCGAACCGAATAAAATAGAGCGGGGCTCAACCGAATTGGAGATCCCCGACTGGGCAGCGACCATGGATCCGGCGCCGACGGTCAAATGACCGGCCACACCGACCTGCCCGCCCAGCACCACATAATCTTGAATGGTGCTGCTTCCCGCAATCCCCACCTGAGAAACAATGACGCACCCTTTGCCGATGCGCACATTATGAGCAATCTGCACCAAGTTATCAATCTTCGTGCCTTCTCCGATAACGGTCTTATCAAATCGGGCCCGATCGACCGTTACATTCGCCCCGATTTCAACATCATCACAAATCTGAACAATGCCGATCTGGGGAATCTTGGTATGAACACCGTTTTCCGTGACATAGCCGAATCCATCCGAGCCGATTACCGTGCCGCTATGAATAATCACACGGTCGCCGATTTGTGTGTGATGGGTGATCGTGACATTAGGATGAATTTCCCCGTCGTCACCGATTGTGCTTCCGGTTCCGATAAAAACACCGGAACGAATTTTGGTCCGGGATCCGATGACGACGTTATCCTCAATCACAGCATGCGGACCGACCGTCACATCATCACCCAGCTTCGCCGATGCGGCGATAACGGCACTGGGATGAATCCCCTGAAAGGTTTCCGGAACCGGATCGACCATCCATGTCAGGGCCCGGGAAAAGGCCGCCGACGGATTCGCGACACGAATCAAAACCGGTCCTGTCTCAACAGAAACCTCCTGATCCGATGCCACAAAAACAGCCGCCGCCCTGGTGGTCTTTAGCTGAACGGCGTAACGCGGATTCGCTAAAAACGACACATCCTTCGGTCCCGCCTCTTCGAGCCCGGCGAATCCCCGGATGACTACAGAGCCGTCGCCATCGATGGAGCCATCAACCTGTGCGGCAATTTCCGATACCGTCTTTTTCAACAGAGTTCTCCCCATATTCATACGGCCATGACAACAACCAGTCTGTCATGGCCGTAAAAATTTATTGTACTACACGTCTATTTCTTTTTTGTGTAATTCTTATTCAGCATTTCCGTAATCTGTTCGGAAATATCGGTCACACTGTTTCCCTGCCAAATCAAAACATTACTGTTAAGAATCAAATCAAATCCTTCTTTTCCCGCGTAATCCCCGACCAGCTGTTCGATTTCCAGCATGATTTCCCGAATATGCTCATCACGTTTTTTCGCCAAATCCGTCTGCTGTTCCCGATCATACGCCTGCAGATCCGCAATCAACTGCTGAAGTTCCTGTTCCGCCTTCGCCTTATCGTCTTCTTTCAGCAATGAAAGCTTGCCCTGCTTTTCCTGAATCGTTTCAATCTTGTCTCCCCGGGACTTTTCATACTCATTATATTGCGTTTCCAGGACCTTATCATAATCCACCGTCTTTTGATAATTATCAAAGACAACCCGAATATTCAACGATCCGATCTTTTTAATATCAGCCGCCCGCGCTCCGGACGTTGCCAGCAAAAAAGCCACCATACATCCGGCGATCAACATAGAAAATTTCTTCATAACTCCCCCCTTTTCTTCGCTATTAAAATCCTCGACTCACACTAAAATAAAATTTGCCGGATTTTGATTCTTCTCCGGGTTCGCTGTCCAAAGGATACCCATAATCCAAATTAATCGGACCGATCGGCGTTTTAATCCGTAATCCCATACCGATACCGGATTTCCATCCGCCCTGGCCGATCTCCTCCATATCCGCCCAAACATTTCCGGTATCATAAAAAGCCGCCAGTTTCATAAATTCCAAAACCGGAATCGTCATCTCGACATTTCCGACAATCATACTTTCACCGCCAATCGGATCATTATTCGCGGAGTCTAACGGCCCGACTTTACGCTCATCATATCCCCGAATCGTGCGGGAGCCTCCGGCAAAGAACCGCTCAAAGATCGGAACATAATCTGAACTACCGTAATCATCAACAATCCCGCCGCGCAACCGGAATTCCACCACCGCTCCGTAATACTTTAAAGGAATATTGTAGCTGGCCTTGCCGCTGACCCGATAGAAATCTTTGTCTCCGGCAAATGGCCCCCCGGCCACATCAAGCCCGGCGTTTAAATAAAGCCCCGTCGTAGGATTAAACACATTGTCCCGCTTGTCCCGGCTCCAGGAGATACCGACAACGCTCACATTATTCTCGCCGCCCTCTTTCAGAAGATCCGCCGAAACCCCGTCTTCAAAATTATCAATATCAATCTTTTCATAACGGTAATACGTCCCGACATCCACATATTCGGACAGCTGTTTGCCGAATCGAATTTTTCCACCGGCGCGCTTTTCATCAAAGGCATAACCGACATCCCGTTCCCGGTCGCGTTCATCAAGATACAAATCAAATCCGCCTGAGATCGGATAATCCATAATCCAGGGCTCTGTAAAACTCAAGCGGAAATTATTACGTGTTGAACTGCTTTCGGTCCGAAACACCAAATGCTGTCCGCCTCCGGTAAAGGTCGGCCAATTCGTAAAATCAAAATTCTTTTGTTCGATTTCTACAAATCCGACCAAACTGTCAACCGTGCTGTATCCGCCCCCAAAATTAAAGGATCCCGTCTTGGCTTCCTCAACCTGAACAATCAAATTCTTATGATCCGAAAGTGCGGTATCCTCCGTATCATAGGTAATCTCGTTAAAATATCCAAGATTTCGTAACCGCTCTTTACTGCGCCGCAATTTGGATCCGTCAAAACGATCCCCCGGATAAAGACGCAGTTCCCGCCGGATAACGATATCGCGCGTACGGGTATTGCCTTCAATTTTAATCTTATTCACATAGGCCGGATCCCCCTCATAAATATCCAGCCTCACCGCAACCTTGCCTGTTTCCGGATTGACGGCCATGGACTCGCGGATATTTGCAAAGATATATCCTTTATCGAAATACAACGTCCGCACATTGGCCAAATCCACGCTCAAACGGTCGCGGCTGAAAATCTTGCCCGGCTGAATCTCAACCATGGCATCATAAATATCCTGATCGCTGAAAATCGTATTGCCTGAGAGAGACACCTCATCAACAAAATATTGTTTGCCTTCCTGAATCGTTATCATCACTTTGATCCGTCCGGACGCGTAATCCTCAAAAGCCTGACTGACCTGAACGTCGATAAACCCTTCTTGCTCATAGAACGCCTGCAAACGCTTGACATCCTCTTCCAGCATTTTTTCCTTCAAATAACCGGAATTAAACAAACCATCCGGCCGAGTCTTGATGACGCGCAAGAGCTTTTTATTACGGTAAGATTGATTCCCCTGAAAAACGATTTGCTTGACTTTAACCCGCTGACCTTCGGAAATGATAAAATGAACCCTGGCTTTATTCGTTATTTCATCAACTTCTTTCTCAAAACGCACATTTGCCAGAGTCAGACCTTTTTTCTCATACAGTTCCTCAATCGTTTTAACATCATCCCGCAATTCTTTGTTATCCAGAAAGCGGCCTTCCCTGGTATGAATCTTGCCCAACAAATAGCGCGGTTTGTGATACCGCAATCGTGAGAAGGTGACTGACTCTACGATGGGTTTTTCCTTAAGATAAAAAATCACCCGAACGTCATCCCCCTCCGGCTGACGGTCCACCCGGACATCTTCAAAATATTGCGTGTTATATAACCGCTTCAGATCTTCAGATATGACATTTTGAGAGTAGGTATCCCCGGATCGGGATTTGATCTTGGCCAGAATAGTTGACAGGCTAATGGAATTATTTCCCTTAACCTCAACAGCGGTAATACGTTTTGATTCTACAGCAGATGCCGGCATCGCGATGTCGTCCTGTGCAAATGCAGATAACGGACAGACACAGAGCGATACACCGAGAAAAAATAGAAGTGTGGGATTTCGCATAATGACAAGATTATAGGGTTAACGAGATGCCCTGTCAATCACCATGTGCAAGATTTTCGAAACGCACATACTCTTTGAGAAAGGCAAGGCGAATAGTTCCGACAGGACCGTTACGCTGCTTTCCGATAATAACCTCGGCCTTGTTTTGATTCTCTTCTGTGGGATTATAATACTCTTCGCGCATCAGCATAATCACCACATCCGCATCCTGTTCGATCGCCCCGGACTCCCGAAGATCCGATAATTGAGGACGATGATCCTGCCGGCTTTCGACGGCGCGAGACAACTGACTCAGGGCGATAATCGGAACGGACAACTCTCGTGCCAGGGCTTTGAGGGATCGGGAAATTTCGGAAATTTCCTGTTGACGGCTTTCAGAACGTCCGTGACCGCGCATCAACTGCAAATAGTCCAAAACGATTAATTGAATATCATGCTGAGTTTTGAGACGGCGAGCCTTGGCCCGCAATTCCAGCGAAGAAATCGCCGGAGTATCATCAATAAAAATTTTGGATTCGGATAAGGTGCCGGCGGCACGCGTCAAAAGAGGCCAGTCTGAAGCGGACAACGATCCAGTCCGAACCTTATGGGCATCAATCCTGGCCTGAGAACACAGCATTCGCTGAACAAGCTGTTCCTTCGACATTTCAAGACTGAAAAAAGCCACCGGTTTTTTCTGATGAATACCAATATGCTCGACGATCGCACCGGCAAAGGCGCTCTTGCCCATGGACGGCCGGCCCGCCAGAATAATCAGATCAGACCGCTGCAGCCCCGAGGTCTTTTTGTCAAAATCCAAAAAACCGGTCTCCAGACCGGTGACCTTTTCTTTACGCTGATACAACTTGTCGATATTCTCGATCGCCTTTTTAACCAAATTTCGAATCGGTTCGGAATTTTGCTGATGGCGGATATCGGCCACCTCAAAAATCAAGGTTTCGGCTTTATCCAAAACCTCATCGACATTTGTTTTACCGTCATAGCATTCTCCGACGATCTGAGTGGCGTTGCGGATCAAATTACGCAGAATGCCTTTTTCTTTGACAATCTGCGCATAATACGCCACATTGGCTGAGGTAGGAACCATCTCGGCGAGACGGGACAAATATGGTTGTCCGCCGATTCGGTCCAAATCTCCCTGGTCCCGTAATTGGCTGGACAATGTAATCAAATCGACACTCTTACGGTCGTTATAAAGGCCGAGGATCGTGCTGTAAATCGTCCGGTGCGCATCTTCATAAAACCAGGACGCATCCAGAATTTCCAGAGCCCTCCCGATCGCCTCTTCATCAATCAGCATCGCCCCCAGAACAGACTGTTCGGCCTCGACATTCTGCGGAGGAACTTTTATTTCTTGGCTACCCATACCCGGACCTTTGCGGTCACTTCGGGATGAAGTTTGACACCGACTTCATAGATCCCGAGCTCTTCAATAGCACTATCCAGCAAGACGGCCTTTCGATCAATTTCAAACCCTTCGCCGGCCAACGCCTGAACGATCTCGACATCCGTGACAGACCCATACATCTTTTCCAGATCGTTGACTTCGACGGTAATAGTGCAGGACGCCTTTTCCAGTTTATCGGCTAATTCCCGGGCCGCTGTTTTTTCGGCTTCGTACTGTTCGAGCGCTTTGACCTTCTGTTGTTCAATCCGTTTCAAATTCGCCGGAGTGGCCGGATACGCCAATTTTTTCGGCAGCAAATAATTCCGTGCATACCCGGGCTTGACCTTGACCACATCGCCGACTCGTCCCAAATTCTGGACCGCTTGACAAAGTATCAATTCCATAAAACTCTTCCTTTACCCTATCGTCCTGTTTTCACCGCGCCGCTTCCCATTAATGGAACCGTTTTAACTTGCGATGAAAACAGCATTATTATTTCCGTTTTGCGCTTCCGACAGGCAATAAACCAAGATACCGCGCCTGCTTAAGCGCCCGCGTCAAATCCCGCTGCTCCTGAGCGTTCACACCCGTTAAACGACGGGACAACATCTTCCCGCGATCCGTTAAGAATTTCTTGAGCAAATCCGTGTTTTTAAAATCAATCGCAGCCCCTTCCGGGATGACGATTTTCAACGGACGGCGCTTCATTGATTTGCGCGGTTTTACATTCTTTCGCGTTGCCAATTTCAACCTCCTGATCTGACTCTCTCACGTTTGCAGCGGCCGATAATCAGCCGCCGAAACGCTGTTTCTTACATTGAATTTATTCGTCCCAGACAACATCTTCCGGCATCATGGCGCCGGAGTCCATCACATCCGAATCATCGGGCATATCCATATATCCGCCCTCCGGCTTGTCTTCCGGATTGAATTTTCCCAAAAACTGAACCCGCTCGGCCCGCACATCAATGGTGCTGCGTTTTTGCCCGTCGGGCGTCTGCCAGGAGCGGGATTGTAAAACCCCTTCGACAAAAATCGGACTGCCTTTTTTTAAATATTGACAACACGCCTCCGCCTGCTTATCCCAGACAGTGACGGTCAAAAAACACACATCCTCTTTCAGATCTCCTGTCTTGTCACGAAAACGCCGATTGACGGCCAGCCCCAAATTCGATACCGTAACTCCCGCCGGGGTCGTCCGCAATTCCGGATCCCGTGTGAGATTACCGATCAAAAATGTTTTATTCAAATTCGCCATCTCTCATACTCCTTCATCATAAATTAAATTCGCACGTCCTCTTTACGGACATCCTTGCACCAGAAGCTACTTGCCCGCTTTTACGATCAGTGAACGCAAAACATTATCATTCAGCTTTAATGCGCGCCGCAAGTCCGGCAAATTTTCTTTTGCCCCTTCAAAGGCCACCAGATAATACGTTCCCTCCGGACACTTCTTCATCAGAAACGACATCTTCTGTTTTTCAATCCAGACCTGCGTATCCAAGACCTTCCCGTTACACTTGTCAATCGCTTCAGCGACCTTTTTCATCGTCTCATCCTTATCCGCCTGAGAAAGCGTCGCGTCGATAATCACAACCAATTCGTATTTACCCATCTCCCTTCCTTTTGTTAAAATGGCTCATCACCTGCTCGATTTCTTCCGCCACCCAGGCCCGACAACAATCCCCGGCCTCTTGAAGAAAAAAATCAAGTTCTTTTATTTCTGCAGAACTAAAGTTTGAAAGCACAAAGTCTTCCGCGCTTTTCCCTCGTTTTACCTCCCCGATTCCCAAACGAACCCGGGGAAATTCTTGCGATCCCAGCGATTCAATAATTGATCCGATACCATTGTGCCCGCCATGGCTTCCCTGGCGGCGCACTCGTAATTGCCCGAACGCCAGATGAAAATCATCATAAACAACCAGTAAATCGGACTGGGCAACCCCGTAATATCGCAAAAACGACTTCACCGCTTGACCGGACAAATTCATAAACGTCATCGGTTCCAGCAAACGGACCGTCCGGCCATCAATCTCCACGATTGCTTCCAGCCCCTGACAACAACGACTCGACTTAAATGCCGCCCCTTGCGCCTGTGCCAAACGTTCCACCACCAGAAACCCGATATTGTGCCGTGTGGTTTGATATCGGGAGCCGGGATTCCCCAATCCGACAATCGCTTTCATGCCAGAGGCCCCTTTCGAACGGCGTCAGGCCCGAACAGCCTCTTCACCTCAGGACTCCGCCGGTTTTTCGTCCGCCGGCCCGCCCGCTTCCCTGGCCTTCTTAATAACTTCCGGTTCCGCACCCTCTTCAATCTCGGCCGGCTCTTCGTCTTTCATCGGAGGCACCACCAAAAATACGGTCGCCTCGGGATCATGTTTCGTAATCAATCCTTCCGGCAAAACGATATCTTTGACATGAATGCTGTCCCCGACACCCAGTGCGCTGACATCCACTTTAATCTCTTCCGGAATATTAGTCGGAAGACAGACCACATCCAGTTCCCACAAGACATGATCCAATGATCCACCGTCCTTTTTCACCCCAACCGGATCGCCGGTCGCAGTTAAAGGCACTCGCACCTCAATTTTATCTTTCAATGAAATCCGTTTAAAATCCACATGCATAATCCGTCCGCTCACCACCTCAGCCTGCTCTTCCTTAACCACGGCAGAATAATCCCGCAGCTTCTTTTCCCCTTCGAGAACATTCAGATGAAATACAATTTCTCCATGATGCTGCCGCCGAATCTTTTCATATGTTCTGCGATCAAATTTGACCGGTGTGGGATCTTTATCCAGCCCGTAAACAATCGCCGGAATCATATCTTCGTCTTCCCGAACTGTTTTGACCTTCTGTCGGCCGATCTGGGAACGAATCTGAACATCAAGTTTGACTTCTTCCATATTTTTCCCTGCTTTCTTAAACGTTAACCCTTGTTTATCGTCGTATAAACCGGTTGAAACCGGGTCGATAAATTGATTACTGAAACAAACAACTGATGGAGGCCTCGTTATGAATACGGTAAATCGCATCCGCCAGCAACGACGCCACGCTCGCCACCTTAATCTTGGGATTATTGCGCTGGTTGCGAAACGGAATACTGTCCGTAATAATCACTTCTTTCAGAACCTGACAATTCCGAATGCGCTCCAACGCCTTCCCGGATAACACTCCGTGACTGACCGCGGCATGAACCTCAAGCGCGCCTTTTTTCCGCAGACCTTCGGCCGCCTCAATCAAGGACCCGGCTGTCGCAATAATATCATCCACAATAATTGCGGTCTTATTTTTAACCGATCCCAAAATATGCATCACCTCGGTCTTTTCCGGACTGGTGCGACGCTTATCAACAACCGCCAGACCGACTCCAAGCCGTTTGGCATACGCACGGGCCATTTTAATGCTTCCCACATCCGGAGAAACCACGACCATCTTGCGCCGATCCAACCCTTTGTCTTTCAAATATTCACACACCGTATTAATGGCATACAGATGATCAACCGGAATATCAAAAAACCCCTGAATCTGACTGGCATGCAAATCCATCGTTAAAACCCGATTCGCTCCGGCGCCATAAATCAAATTTGCCACCAACTTCGCCGTAATCGGCACCCGCGGCTGATCCTTGCGATCCTGACGGGCATACCCGTAATAGGGCAATACCGCCGTAATCCGTTTGGCCGATGCCCGACGAGCCGCGTCAATCAATACCAAAAGCTCCATCAAATTATCATTCACCGGACGGCACGTCGGCTGAACGATAAACGTATCTTTTCCACGGATGTTATCCTGAATCTGGACCCGAATCTCGCCCTCGCTAAAACGCCCGACCAGGGCCCTGGTTGTGGAAATATGCAAACTTTTACAAATCTTTTTTCCTAAATCCGGGTTTGCATTGCCCACAACAATGGCTAGACCATCCATAATCACGTCCTCCGTGTTTTGTGTGTATTCGGTTTTTCTGTCTTTTTTTTCCCGATAATCCGCCCGGGAACTCCGACCATCACGGCCCCGTCCGGGATCTTTTTTTCTTTCGCGACAACACATCCGGCTCCGGTCACAGCGCCTTTGCCCACGTCCACCGGTGCCACCAGAATCGAGTCGGATCCGATAAAGGCCTGATCTTTAATGCGGGTCTGATGCTTATTTTGCCCGTCATAATTTGCGGTTACAACACCGGCACCGATATTGACATTATCGCCGAGTTTGGCATCTCCCAAAAAACTGAAATGTTTCATAAAACAGCCGCTGCCGACCTGCGTCCGGGACACCTCTGTAAAATTGCCGATCTCGGTCTGATCCCCGATGCGTGATCCGCTGCGCAGCCTCGCAAAGGGCCCGATCACACAGCCCCGTCCGATCCGCACGTCCCGTTCAATCACACAAAACGGGCGGATCACCGTATCTGTGCCGATTTTGACATCCGCATCAATATATGTCGTGGCCGGATCCTGAATTGAGATCCCTTTCAGCATAAATGTTTCCAGAATCCGACGTCTCATAACCGATTCCGCTACGGCCAAATCAACCCGGCTATTCACGCCCTGCGCCTCCCGGGGATCGTTGACTTCAATCACCGATGTCTTAAGTCCCTGGTCCGCCAGAATCTCAATGACATCCGTTAGATAAAACTCTTTTTTCAGTGCGTTTTCACGAATCCGGCTTAAGGCCCTGAACAAGGCCCCGGCCTTAAAACAATAAACCCCGGTATTAATCTCCAATAGATTTTTTTCTGCCTCGGATGCATCTTTTTCCTCGCGAATCGCAACCGGTGCGCCATTAATCCCCCGGATGACCCGGCCGTAACCGGTGCTGTCTTGAACGACCGCCGAAAGCACCGTCGCACTGGAACCCGACATCCGGTGATGTTTAATCAACCGTTTAAGCGTGGCCGTCTGCAGTAACGGGGTATCACCGCACAAGACCAGCACATCCCCGTCCACCGCCTGAAATTTCGACTCGACACAACGCACCGCATCGGCCGTGCCTTTGAGCTGCCGCTGTTCAACCGCCTCAAACCCCGATGGCAGAATTTCTTTGACCCGCTCAATCTGATGCCCCAGAACAACATAATTTTTCAAAGAACCGCTCGTCTTCACCGCTGTCATCACATAGTCCAGCATAGGGCGCCCGCAAACCGGATGAAGCACCTTGGCCAGGTCCGATTTCATCCGGGTTCCTTTTCCTGCCGCCAGAATAATTGAACGTAATTCTTTCATGAAAAAGACTTCAGCCTTCTATTGCGTTATCATTCTTGCGCCAAGCTTGAAAATGGCTGCCCGGCCTGGACTCGAACCAGGAATGCGAGATCCAAATTCTCGAGTGTTGCCGATTACACCACCAGGCAATCATTATTATCATAAAAACGATTCGGAAAGTCGCCACTCATTGCGGATATTGTGTGAGGCCGAATAAATCCTGTCCCATTTCGCGCCTGTCCGTCAAAGAGTCTCACTGTCCGACACTGGCTCCAAACCCTTGTTCCCTCTCCCACTCCGCACGCCGATAATGCCCCGGGGTCTTCTCCTGCAAATCTCCCGTTTCCTGAAGATCACAATGTTTTTACAACAAAGACCTGCCGATAATGACGACGCAGCTGCTGCGCCCAATGCTCGGCTTCTCGGCGCGATTCTGCAAGGCCAAAAAGAGAGGGGCCGCTTCCCGAAAACAAAACCCCTTGAACCCCAATGGATTTCATCCGATCCACAGCCTTCTTGAGATCCGGAGCAATCGCTAAAATCCCATACTCAAGATCATTCAAAAGAGACAATCTTATATTATAAATATGTTTCTCTTGTAAAGAATGAATTAGGATATTATCATCAACCTTTTTATTTGTCAATGCTTTTAAGTCCATGGCCCCGTAAACATCCGGCGCTCTCATGGCCCGCCTGGGGGTCACTAAAACATGCCAATATTTTGCAAAAACATCCAGTTTTTCAATTTGTTCTCCCCGCCCTTGCCCCAGGGCCCAGGAACATTGGTGCAGAAAGAAGGAAATATCACTGCCCAGATCCCCGGCTATTGCCAACAACTCAGCTCGGCTCAATTTAAGTCCCCAAAGACGATTCAGTCCGACCAAGGCAGAAGCCGCATTGGATGAACCGCCGGCCAATCCGGCTGCAACCGGAATCCTCTTGTCCAGACGGATCACAGCGCCCTTTGAACAACCGCTTTTCGCACGCAAGGCCGTTGCCGCTTTAAAAATTAAATTCGCAGGCCCTGTGGGCACCTGCGGATGATCGCAAAGAATGGTGATTTGATCCGAAGAGGATTCGGAAAATTGCAGCGTATCCGATAAATTAATCCGCTCAAAAACCGTTTTGATTTCATGAAAGCCGTCCGGCCGTTTAAACAAAACCCGCAAGAATACATTCAGCTTGGCCGGAGATGACAGGGTCAGAGTCTTCATTCGCTGGATGAGGGCGTTAACGATTCCCTCGGGGTAATGGCTTGAATTTTTTTCATAACCGAGGGCTGTTCGGAATTCAACTCCAGGGATTTCTCCCAGTTTTTCCTGGCCTGATCCAAATCCTTGATCCGAAAATAGACATCCCCGAGATGCTCAAAGATAACCGGATCATCCAGTTTTGCCTGCGCCTGACGAAGCTCTTTAAGGGCCGTATCCATATCACCCTTCTGAAAGGCAATCCAGCCTTTGGTATCCAGATAGGCTCCGTTGTCCGGGTCAATGGCAAGCGCGCGTTCAATCATCTCCCAGGCCCGGTCCAACTGCTCACCGCGCTGCGCATAAAGATAGGCCAGCGAATTTAAAACCGCATCATGATCCGGCTTTAAGGCCAGCGCTTTTTCGAATAAATCAATTGCCCTGCCCTCATCTTCGTTTTCCAGATACAAGGCCCCCAAAAGAAACATCACTTCGGTATTCTGCGGCTCCAGAGACAGCACAATCTCGAATTGTTTGATCGCTTTATCATATTGTTTTTGAGAATAATACAGCTGGGCGAGATACCCATAGATTTCAATATTACGCGGGTCTGCTTCCACGAACGAATTTAAAATTGTCTCATATTCCCGGGCGGCACGGTCATAATCCTTACGGGTCGAATAAATCAACGCCAAGAGATAGCGGGCCTGGACATTATTCGGTTTGAATTCCAAGGCCTTATTAAGATGCTGAACCGCCAGAGAAAGCTTTCCCAAACGGGCATAATCCGCTCCCAGCCGCAAACGAATCACGTAGTCGTCTCTGAACCCCGTGGCTTTATTGAATTCTTCAATCGCAAGATTCGGCTGACCATAAAGATCATAAATCACACCGATGGCATAGGACGCGAGACTCTTGGCCTTTTTTCCCTGATCATCCAGTGCATAGGCCGCCCCCGATGCCATGACCCCAAGGCACATCACCAAAAGACAAACCGCGACCATCATTCGGATTTTCCGCATCAAATCGTCTCCTGTCACCATCAGCGAATGGCACATGACACAGCCTCTGCCGTCCACCTGCCGCAATCACGGGCACAGCACTCGCTTCTTCTCCATCAAACACAACAAGGCGTAAAATCGAAATTCACAGAGAAACAAAACACAACCCCACTCCACAGGAGCGGGGTTGTGAATCAACGGCAAACCGGGTCTTACGCCCAATCTCTTTTCTTCAAATGGCGTAAAGACTTCCGTAATTTCTTGCGTTTATGCGTTGTGATTTTTCTTCTTTTTCGTTTTTTTCCGCTAGGCATAAATCCAACCTTTTATCCTGTAGAATAACAATGATTAAAAAATAATTTTATTTAGAGGATACTCTATGATTCCCTGTGCTCCGCCCTGTTTCAGCTGCGGAATCAGCGAGGCCACCTTGACTTCCTGAATAATCGTTTCCACCGCCAGCCAGCCCTCTTCGCTCAGATGCGATACAGTCGGGGTACGCAACGACGAAAGCAGGGTCAAAATTCTATCCAGATTCTTCTGCTCCACATTCATCTTGAGACCGACCATCCCGTCGGCATCAATGGCGCCTTTAAGCAACATGGCGATCTGATCCATCTTGGCGCGTTTCCAGGGATCCCTGGCCGCCTTCTTATTAGCGATCAACTGCGTGGTCGACTCACACACCGTTGAAACAATCCGCAGTTTATGCGCCCGCAGACTGCTTCCGGTTTCGGTCAATTCTACAACAGCATCAACAAGCCCGGCCGCAACCTTGGCCTCTGTCGCGCCCCAGCTGAACTCTACATCAGCGCTGACGCCATGTTCTTTCAAATAACGCTTTGTGACATTAACCACCTCAGTCGCAATGCGTTTGCCTTCCAGATCCTTAACATCCTTAATTCCGGAATCTTCCGGTACAGCCAGAACCCATCGAACCTTACTGGCAGACTGCTTGGCATAAACTAAATCCGCCAAAACCGTAACCCTGGATCCATTCTCCCGGGTCCAATCGGCTCCGGTAATCCCGCAGTCCAAAACTTCATCCTCGACATAGCGGGAAATCTCCTGCGCGCGCAACAACACCGGCTCGATTTCAGTATCATTAATCGACGGAAAATACGACCGGCTGGACACGTAAATCTTAAAACCCGCCTTCTCAAAGACCTTGATCGTCGCTTCCTGCAAACTTCCCTTGGGCAACCCCAACTTTAACACATTCATAGCACTTCCTCTAAAATTTAAAATGGAATATTTGAATCAAATTCCGGCTGTTTTTGCCGATATCATAAAAGTGAGGCGGTATTTTACACAGAAAACTATCAAATGTAAAGAGAATTATTCTCCGGACAAATCTGAACGAATCAACGAAGTCCAAAAACACAGCCGGCCTCTGATCCGGCGTTCTTCCAGCGTTCTTCATTCTTCCCCCTTGCCAAACATCCCCTTTCATCTTACAATATCTTTTTTCACGTTACCGTAAGGAGAAGTCTATGTTGAAATTTTTAAGAAAAAAAGGGGTTATGAAAGTCCTTCTCTGGACGACTGCCGTTGTGATTATTCTGTGTTTCGGAATCCTCAGCAATGCCGGACTCCTCCAGAACCGCAATCCGGGATCTCCAAACTATGCCGGAAAAGTCTTCGGAAAGAAGGTTTCCCTGGATGAATTTGAAAACAACTATCACTACACACTTATTCAGGCTCAGCTTCAATACGGACAAAACTTTAATCAAATTTTTCCGCAGCTCAACCTGGAACAACAAACCTGGGACAGAATCATTCTCCTGAAAGAGGCCGCCCGCGAACACATCAAAGTTTCGGATCAGGAGGTCATTGAAGAAATCCGGAAAAACCCGCTTTTCCATAATCAAAAGACCCGGACCTTCAATCAAAAAACCTATCAGCAAATTCTCCGCCAGGGCTTTCGCATCAACAGCCGCACCTACGAAGAAGGCATTCGGGACGATCTGAAAATCCGGCGGCTCTTTGAACTGGCGACCTTCAATGTTTCGGTGACGGATGACGAAGTTCTGGAACGCTACAAGGAAGACCACGAAACAATCCGCGTATCTTACGTGCTGTTTCCCACAGAGGCGCAACTGGAGCACGCATCCTACGACGAGATTCAGGCCAAGAATTTTTTTCTGGACCACAAACGGGACTTTCTGCAACCGCCGATGGTCAACGTCTTTTCTATCACTGTTCCGTTTGATCCCGACCAGGATGACTCCAAAACCACGGCGTATGAAAAAGTCTACACGGTCTTGACCGCACTTCACTCCGGAACGGATCTCTCCGATGCGGCCAAGGCGCATCAGCTCGAGGTCAAGGAATCCGGATTTTTCGACCTGCAAAATCCGGATCCAAATCTGGGCTGGCCGCTGGAAACCTTTCAAATGCTGGCCCGCATGAAACTCGGCCAATACAGTGATATCCTTTCCACAGAAAATTCTTACCTGATTATTCAACTGCATAAGGCCCGCCCGGCCTATTATCCGCCCTACGATGAAGTCCAGGAGCAGGTCAAAACAGCCTATCTGCGTTACGAGGCCTCCCAACTTGCCCTCAAGGCAGCTGAAGCGGCCTTGCCGGACTTTCAGCAAGGAGAATCCTTTACAGAAACAGCGCAACGACTCGGCCTCAGCGTCTACACCACGCCGGATTTTCTTTTCGGCCAGTATCTCCCGATCGTCGGCGTCTCACCGGACTTTCATCAAAGCGCCTTTGCCCTTAGCGCGGACACTCCATTAAGCGGTGCCGTTATGACAAAAAAAGGCGCCGCCATTCTGCACCTGGATGAACGCATCGCAATCGACAATCAAAAATATGAAGATGACAAAGACAGCTTCGGCCAACAACTTCTGATGCAAAAAAAGATGCAGGTCTTTCAACAGGACCTGATTCAAAAACTCAGATCCGAAGCCGAACTCATGGATCTGGTCTCTCAGAAAAAACAAAACTGATCCAAACGCAAAACCGAAGATCAAAACGAGAAGACAAACAAAAACAGCCGGGAAGATATTCCCGGCTGTTTTTTTATTTGCTTTTGGCAGCACCTATTCGCCGATTCCGCCATAATCCTCCAGAAACTGATGCCCGACATTTTTGACCGTGCCCTCGGACGAGATATAAACAAACGTCGGGATGCCCTGAACACCATACTGTTGCGCCACCTCTCCTGCGCCATCAATCAATGAATCATACTGAATCTCCCCGCGATCCAAATACTCCCGCACTTCCCGGGGATCTTCTCCCAAATCCAGCAAAACCACCCGAATTCCCTGATCCTGAATTTCCTGACGTTTTTGATTCAACATCTCAAGACTTGTCCGGCAATGCGGACACCAGGTCGCCCAAAAAAACAAAATCGCGGGCTGTTGTCCCCGAATCCTGGAAAATTGACGAGACTCTCCGGAAACCGACGGCAGTTGAAAATCTTCCGCCGTTTTCCCCAACATCGGATTCTGAAACAGAAACCACTGCGCCGAACTTGCAGACAAAAACGGCATCGTAAGAACTCCCATCACACACATCAAATAAACCCACTTTTTCACAGCGTCTCCTCCTCTAGTCATCCCGGGATAGTTGTCCGGACATCCAATTCAAATAATCTTCATCTCCATCAATAATCGGAATCGCCACAACTTCAGGAACATCATAAGAATGACTCTCCCGAATCACACGACGCACGGCATCAAACAGATCCCGACGCGTCTTAATCACCAACAGCACTTCCGAAGTCCGCTCTTGCCGGTCCTTCCAGCGAAAGAACGATACCACGGAATCCGCAATATTGACACACGCCGCCAAATTTTGACTCAGTAGCGATCCGGCGATGGATTCCGCCTCCTGCGTATGCGCGCAGGTGGAAAAAATTATAACATATTCCCCTGTCATCCCAAGCCCTTTCTCACCTCGCCCCGCCGATCCGAAACTCGCCCTTTATACGCCCCGAATTTTCATCAATGACAAATGCCGTCCGGCGGCATCGCCGTCACGACGCCAGGAAAAAAACCGGGAATCGCAACACGTGCATTGCCGCACATCATAAATACGCTCTTCCCGGACACCAAAATCCGTTAAATGCCCGACAATCACCTTCTGCAGATCAAAAAACCACTGTCCATACCGCGGCTCCATGGCCTCCGGAAAGATTTCACAGAACTCTTGCCCGACCTGATAACAGCAGGACCGAATGGACGGACCCAGTACAACTTTGAGATCCGACGGATACGTTCCAAAGTTCTGGTACAACCTCTTTAAAGTTTCGGTGACAATCTTGCGGTGAACAGACTTCCATCCGCCATGAACCAGTCCGGCACATCGGCGAACCGGATCATACAAAAAAATCGGAACACAATCCGCTGTGCGCACCGATAAGACTACATCGGTTCGTTGCGTCACAATTCCGTCCGCCTCCGGTACCAATCCGCCGCCGGAAAGATCTTCAGCGACAAGAACCTTTGCGCCATGAACCTGACGAATCGTCACCACGGTCTGTGCATCAATACCCTCACGGCACAAGATATCCTTCTGCGCCGAATCCAGGGCGTCGTCCTCATCCCCCGAAGGCAGGGCAAAAGATCCCTCTCCCCTCTCCGTAAACCACGCATCAACACCGCTTTGGAAATAATCATTCAAGACTATCATGATTCCGATTCTTGCGGTTCGTCAATCAACGGGACCGTCTCCTGCGATGGAAGCTCCTGAACCTTGCCAAGCCGCCGCTCAATATTGCGACTCTTACTGGCTGCCTCATCAATCGTTCTGGAGGCCTCCTGCAATTTTTTCTGCGTCTTATCCAAAATACCGCCAAAGCGCGCGAACTCCGTCTTGACCGCACCCAAAACCTTCCAGACCTCGCTGGCCCGTTTCTCAACAGCCAGGGTCCGAAACCCCATCTGCAGACTGTTGAGCATAGCTAAAATCGTGGTCGGTCCTGCAATCGTCACACGAAAATCCCGCTGCATCATCTCAAACAGACCCGGACGCCGCAAGACCTCCGCATACAATCCTTCCGCCGGAAGAAACAACAATGCAAAATCCGTTGTCACCGGAGGATTGATATATTTGTCCCGAATATAGCGCCCCTCGGATTTCACCCTGGCCTCCAGCGCCCGCCCGGCCTCCTCGACCGCCGCTTTATCGCCCTCATCCTGCGCTTCCAACAATCGCTGATAATCTTCAACCGGAAACTTCGCATCAATCGGAAGAAGAACCGGTGATGCGTCCTTGCCGGGCATCTTAACGGCAAACTCAACCCGTTCGGCGCTGCCGCGTTTAACCGCCGCATTCTTTTCATACTGTTGCGGTGTCAATGCTTGCTCCAAAAGATTTTCCAGCTGAACCTCTCCCCAGGTGCCCCGCGTCTTCACATTGGTCATGACCTTTTTCAGATCACCGACATCCGAAGCTAAATTGCGCATCTCTCCCAAATCTTTATGAACCTTGGATAATTGCTCATCCACCAGTTTAAACGATTCCCCCAGACGTTTTTCCAGCGTCGAATGCAGCTTCTCATCAACGGTTTCCCGCATCTGTTCCAGACGGGCATTATTGTCTTTTTGAATTGATTCCAGACGCCGCTCCACACCGTCTCGCACCCGCTCCAGCCCCTGCTGAAGCGAATCTCCAAAGCCTTTGAGCGTTTGCGCCATCTCCCGGCGGCTCAGTGAAATTTCTTCACGAAATACACGTTCCGTCCGGTCTAAATTTTGTGATAAAGTCCGGCTCACTAAAAATAAAACTAAAAGAATATTGATTGAAACCAAAATAATGACCGCAATCGTCATGCCCCCTCCTTGTTGAGCACCATCATACCATAGAATAAAAAAGGGGCAAAGATGATAGAAAAAAGAGCATAGAAAATAGACGCCCTATCAAAGACAACGCTTTGTCCGCGATCTCTCCTCTCCACTCTCTCTTCTATATTCTTAACTCAGTCATATAATCCCAGTTACCTTCCATCAAAAAACAGCCAGGTCGACAAGTAGCGTTCCCCGGAATCCGGCAGCAGCACTACGATCGTCCGACCACGGGATGACGGTCGGCGGGCAACCTCAAGAGCCGCCCACATCGCAGCACCGCCGGAGATTCCGGTCAGAATTCCCTCCTGCCTGGCCAGCCGGCGCGCTGTCACAGCAGCATCCTGCTCCCGCACCTGAAGGATCTCATCAATCACGCCGCGGTCCAGGACATCCGGAACAAACCCGGCCCCGATGCCCTGCAACTTATGCGGACCGGGCTCTTCCCCCGAGAGCACCGCAGAGCCTTTGGGCTCCAGCGCAATAATGCGGACATCCGGATTTAATTCTTTGAGGACGGATCCGACTCCGGTGAGCGTTCCTCCTGTCCCAACACCAGCGATAAAAATATCAACATTTCCATGACTATCCCTCCAAATCTCCTGCGCCGTGCTCCGTCGATGAACCTCCGGATTGGCAGGGTTTTTAAACTGCTGCAGTATCACACTATTCGGGATCTCTTCTTGCAGACGCGCCGCCCGATCAATCGCGCCGCGCATGCCCTTGGATCCTTCCGTTAAAACCAACTCCGCGCCAAGAATCTTCATAATCAGACGGCGCTCCTCACTCATTGTTTCCGGCATGGTCAAAATCAGACGATATCCTTTGACGGCCGCCGCTAACGCTAAGGCAATTCCGGTATTCCCGCTGGTCGGCTCGATAATCACCCCGCCGGGCTGAAGACGCCCCTGTGCCTCGGCCGCCTCAATCATGGCCCGTCCGATCCGATCTTTGACACTGGACATCGGATTAAAGGATTCCATCTTAGCCAGAATCCCGGCCTCCAGCCCCTGGGTCAAGGCATTGATGCGGACCAGCGGGGTATTGCCGATAGTCTCGAGAATATTTTCATAAATCCCGTTCATGATCGCCTCCCTTCACCGCCGTATCCAGGGCCTGCGCGACATCCGCCAGAATATCGTCAATATATTCAATCCCGATCGAAAGCCGAATAAAATCCGGCGTCGTGCCGGTTGCCGCCTGTTCTTGTTCCGACAACTGCTGATGCGTGGTGCTGGCCGGATGAATGGCCAGGCTCTTGGCATCGCCGATATTTGCCAAATGAGAAATCAACTTCAGCGCATTAATAAATCTCTTGCCGGACTCTCCCCCTCCCTGGATTCCAAATCCAATAATTGCGCCAGCCCCTTTGGACAAATACCGATCGGCATGCGGCTTTTCCGGGCTGGAATCAAGACCCGGATAATTGACCCAGGTCACCGCCGGGTGATTTTCTAAAAACCGGGCCACAGCCAGCGCATTTTCGCTATGCCGAATCATCCGCAGCGGCAGAGTCTCCAGGCCCTGCAATAACAAAAACGCATTAAACGGCGACAAGGCCGGGCCCAAATCCCGCAGCAAGGTCACCCGGGCTTTGACGAGATAAGCAATATTGCCCAGCGGCTTAAGCGCCTCAACAAAATCTATTCCGTGATAACTCGGATCCGGTCCGGCAATCAGCGGAAATTTTCCGGAAGTCCAGTCAAACTGTCCGCTGTCGACAATCAGTCCGCCCAGCGAAGTTCCATGCCCTCCGATAAATTTGGTCGCCGAATACACCACAATATCGGCGCCATGCTCAATGGGCCGCACCAGATACGGCGCCGTGGTATTATCAATAACCAGCGGCACCCCGTGTTCATGCGCAAGGTCCGCCAGGGCACTGATATCCGTCACATTCAATTTAGGGTTGCCGACGGTCTCGGCATAGACCGCCCTGGTCTTGTCCGTTATCGCCGCACGGGCTGCATCCAGATCTCCAGAAGGGAAAAACCGGACAGTAATCCCCAAACGTTTGAAGGTATAATGAAACAGGGTGTAGGTTCCGCCGTAGAGATTATCCGCGGCCGCGATTTCATCGCCGGCCTGCGCGATATTAAGCAGGGCCAACGAAATCGCCGACTGGCCGCTGGCCACAGCCAGAGCTCCGGCCGCTCCCTCGAGCGCAGCCACTCGTTTTTCCAGGACATCCGTGGTCGGATTCATCAGACGCGTATAAATATTTCCGAATTCTTTAAGCCCGAAAAGATCCGCCGCGTGCTGCGTGTCCTTGAAAACGTACGACGTTGTTTGATAAATCGGCACAGCCCTTGACCCGGTCGTCGGATCCGGATCATAACCGGCGTGAAGCGCCAGTGTTTCCGGATGAAAATTTTGCACCGTGTTTGACATTGAAAACCCCTTTCCTCTTATTGAATATCCCGTCCCTGATGAAACGGTCTAAAAAAATAACCCCGTCAACCTAAACGGCTGCGGGGTCTTTCACAGAGTCTCATGATCAACGCCTCATGAAGGACTGCCCCGCTTACGGTGTTTGCAACACATGATCCCCATCACCGCCATCTGAAAAAATTTTGTCGTCTGATATGAATTCATCATTCTCCCAAATTAAATCGAATAGACCGGCACATAGCGTCGCGCCCTGACCTGTCCGGCCAATTCCTCGAAAGTCACATGATCAATAATTCCGGAAATGGCGTTGGAGACCTGCCGCCAAATTCCTTGAAAAACACAACCCTTACGGTGAACACAGCCGGAATAATTCTCATCCACACAGGCAATCGGCTCAACAGGACCGTCCAGATAACGGACAACCTGTCCAATGGTAATCTGATCTGCCGGTCGGGCCAGCTCATACCCACCAGCACTGCCGCGCCTACTCTTAATAAAACCGCCCTTTTTCAACTCGGCCAGCACCTGTTCCAAAAATTTTCCGGGCGCATCAATGCGCCGGGCCAGATCATGCCCGGAGACCAACTGCCCCGGTTCCAGGGCCAACTCTAAAACAGACTTCAGCGCGTAATCTCCTTTATATGAAATCTTCATGGACTCTCCTATCGGCGAAAATTTAATTCCATATAATTCCTATTTATATAGTAGAGTATATGGGAAAAAATTTTTTTGTCAAGAAGAAAAAATTATCAACCCTGCGCACACGTCCTTACAATTCATACCTTCCCGCCAACCGCTCATAATCCTGTGCCTCCCGGATCCGCCCGCGTTTACGGGCCCCCTGCGCAAAAATCCGGCATTTTTTTACCAACTCGGCTACTGTGGCGGATTGATCTTCCGGGGCCAACTCGCCGGTCTCAAGCATCTTGACCAGCGCCCGAATCCGAAACCGATCCAGGCCCCAAATCCGCACCGATAACTCATCCGGACGGCCGCCGTCCTTTTCCGTCAAGGCCTCCGGAATCAGCCGCACTTCATAACGACTGGTAATCCGCAGCCACAAATCATAATCCTCACAGGCCTCAAAACTCTCATCAAACACTCCGACCTGTTCAAAAACGGAGCGCCGCACAACCGCCGTCGAGATGCTGATACAGCACAACGGCAACGCCTGCCGGTAGACCCGGCCATCGGGCTTCTGATGCCGCCTCTTCTGGGGCAGAAATTTCCCCCGGCGAAACCATACCTCCTTGGTATGAAACACCGAAATTTCAGGACAGCGTTCTATAAACTCCTGTGCGCGCTGCAACTTTTCCGGAAGCCACCAATCATCGGAATCCAAAAAGGCCGCCCATGGAGCTGTTGCCAGGCGCAACCCATAATTCCGGGCCGCGGCCGGCCCTTGATTTTCCTGGACAACACAACGAATCCGGGCATCCGTATATCCGGCAACCATCGCAGCCGTGTCATCCGTTGACCCGTCATCAACAATGATCAATTCCCAATCACCAAAAGTCTGTGATAAGACAGTTGCAACCGCCTTTTGCAAAAATTCCCGCCGGTTGTATGTCGGAATAATGACAGAAAATTGCGGCATAAGTTTACCCCATCCGATTCCGTGATGATTATCCGATCCTGCTATCCGCCGGCCCGCCGGATCGCCCCGCGCCCGAACTTTTCCCGAATAGAATCCACGGCCTGATGCACCGCCTCATTGCGTGACGGGTGATCATCCGTGAACAGGCTCTCCCGAACATATCCATCATCAAAATTCGACACCTTAACACCGATCAACCGCACCGGGCCTTCATGGGCAAAATGATCAATAAACATCGCCCGGACCCGTTTAAAGATTTTATCGGCATGATTCGTTCGTTCCTCCAAACGTGTCGAATGAGAAAACGTCTCGAAACCGGCCAAGCGCACCTTGAGCGTAACTAAACGTCCTTTCAAATGCAACGCTCGCAGACGGTCCGAGACCTTTTCACTCAAAGCCAGTAACGCATCAAAAATCACCCGCTGATCATCCGTATCGGTATCAAAGGTCTGTTCATGCGAAACAGACTTGACTTCATCCTCTGCCAGAACCGGCCGGTTATCAATCCCGTTGGCCAATGCCACCAGACTCATTCCGTGAACACCTAAAATCCCGGGAAGATGCTGCGGCGTAAATCGTGCCAGATCTCCAATCGTCACAATTCCCAATTCCTCAAGCGTCCGACGCGTCCGGGGGCCCACCCCCCAAAGCCTGCCCACCGGCAAGGGATGCAAAAAATCCAAAACCCCCTCAGACGAAATCTCCAGGATGCCATCAGGCTTGCATTCATCCGAGGCTATCTTGGCTGTCATTTTATTGGGTGCGATTCCCAACGAGGCCGTCAGGCCGGTCTGTTCACGCACTCGCCGTCTTAAACGTTGTCCGGCCTCAAACGCACCCCCAAATAAATGCGCGCTACCGGTCATATCCAAAAAGGCCTCATCAATACTTAACGGTTCAATCTCCGGCGAAAACTCCTGAAAAATCCGAAACACATCCCGCGAGGCCGCCTCATAGGCCTCCATACGCGGCCGCAGAAAGACCCCTTGCGGACAACGGCGCCAGGCTTGACTGATCGGCATAGCAGAATGAATCCCGAATCGTCTTGCTTCATAGGAACACGTGCAGACCACCCCTCGCCCCTCACCGCCTTTGGGATCTGCCCCGATAATCACCGGGTGTCCCTTGAGTGACGGGGCATCACGCTGTTCCACACTGGCAAAAAACGCGTCGAGATCAATATGAAAAATAATACGCGACATACGACATTTGAATGATTTAAGATTTAAGATACGCCAACGCCGCTGATGCGGTCCCCGGGATCATCAACACTTGACCGGGCAGCCGTCACACACCGGACGAGTCCGGCAATGTTCTTTCGCCGCCCGCACGATTAAGGCATGATACTCATTAAACAAGACCGCATCCGCGGGGAGATTTTCCATAAACAGACGCTGAACCGTATTATAATCCGCGTCCGGAGCAACCAGTCCCTTACGGGACAAAATACGTTTGGTGTAGGCATCGACCACAAAGATCGGACGATCCATCGCATAAAGAAGAATAGAGTCCGCTGTCTCCGGCCCGATCCCGTTAACCGAAAGAATCCGTTCGCGCAGAATCTTGAGCGGCTGAGCATTCATCCGCCGCCAGGACCCGCCGTATTCCTGATAAAAAAACTCAATAAAATTTTTCAGACGCCGGGTCTTCATATTGAAATATCCCGAGGGACGAATCATCGCTGCGACCTCACTATCCGGCGTCTCACGCAACCGGGCAAAATTCAATAAACCTTCCCGTCGTAAATTCGCCAATGCCTTTTCCACATTACCCCAATTTGTATTCTGTGTCAAAATCGCGCCGAAGATGATTTCGGTTTTGGTCTGTCCCGGCCACCAGTGCTGAGGCCCGAAACGATTGAACATCTGCTGGTATAACTCCATCAATATTTTTGTCAGCCGCTGACTCATACGCCAACCTTTTAACGCCGATGCGGTTTTGATCGGGCGATTTCATCAAATCCCCAATCCTTGTCTTTACGCGGGCGCGTCCTGGACGGAAGATCCACCTTGCGCGGATCCATTGTTTTTTTGCGCGGCTTCCTGGACATCGGCTCCTCCCCGGTTATTCCCCCTCTCCCGCACCCGGTAACGATTCAACGGCAATCACACGCCCGTTTAAATCAGCATAGATATAAATCCTGGGACCGTTAAAATCCTTGGCCCGACGGTAAAGCCACTGCCGGGCATCCGCGTCGTGATAGACCGTCGGCCGGATAAAAACCGGCTCCCCGAAACGCTTGCGAATCGCCCGGACGGTCTGATAGGAGGAAAACACACCGGACTGAACCTCTTCCCGCATCTGCTCGAACAAACGATCTTGCCGATCAATCTCATGCGCAAGATTCTCCTGACTTTCCGAATACCGTTTGAGTGTCAATAACTGGGGCAGATGCTGAATCTTTTTCACTGTGGAACATCCGGACGACAAGACACACAGGCACATGAGAATAAATTTCAAGAAAAAAGAAGGAAGCTGAGGGAAAACAGAAAAACCTGACCGGCTTTCTGCCCCGCACTCTTGTCGTCCTGCACCCTTCTGTTGCCTGCCATATTGAACTGGTCTCATAATATATTGTTCTTCAAAAATCCCTGAATGATTTTGACATTTTGTATCCCTGTATTCTTGCATCCTCACGTCTTTTTCTCTTCCCTCTTTCCTTTTCTCTTTGTCCATCTCTTCTCTCTACTCTCTTTGCTCTTCTCTTGTCATCCAATCATCCTATCCCTGAATCCGATTCCGTTCCTCCTGAAGGGCTGTAATCTGTTCCGCCAGACGGCGCTGCAGTTTCGGGATCTCTTTCAGCCGCAGACCGTATTCTTTAAGCATCGCCGGATCCTTACCGTAAGAATTACCCAGAACTCTCGCCTTCACATAACTCTCGGTATCCAATTCCTTAATCTGCGCTTCCAGGCCGCTGATTTCCTTCTTAATCTGCCCTAACCGCCGCAATGCCGCCTTATGCTGTTCACGCTGCTGTTTGGCCTTTTGATTATCGTTCTGCCCGGACTCTTTAGCACGTTTCGCCTCCAGACGCCGTCCTTCGTCTTTTAAGGCCTGACTCCGGGCCTCCAGAGTCTGCCCGCCGCGCTTTTTTTCCAGATAATACTCCAGGCCGCCCACATAATGACGAATCTGCCCATGGTCCACCTCAATGATATGATCCGCAATCTCTTCCATAAAATAAAGATCATGACTGATGAAACACAGCGTGCCCTGGTATTTTCGAAAAGCCTGCGTCAGGGCCTTCACACCATCAAGATCCAAATGCGTTGTCGGCTCATCCAGCAAGATGAAATTCGGCGGATTGATCAAAAGCTTGGCCAGAATCAAACGGCTCTTTTCTCCCCCGGACAGCACACGAACCATTTTAAACACATCATCCCCGGTAAAATTAAACAGCCCCAAAAGACTGCGCATCTGCATGGCCGGCACGGACCCTGTCACAGCTGAGGCCAGCTCATCCAGAACCGTGCGATTAGGGCTCAGGACATCCAGACGTGTCTGTGAAAAATATCCCCGGCGCACCTTATGCCCGAGTTTAATCTCTCCCGACGACGGACGCAGGACACCGGCCAGCATCTTGAGCAGCGTCGACTTTCCCGCGCCGTTAGGACCGACCAGACACACCTTCTGCCCCTTGATAATCTCAAAATTCAATTTCTCATAGACTTGAATTTTTCCATAGGATTTGGAGACCTCTACGGCGTTGCAGACCACATAGCCGCTTTCCTCCGTCTGGGGAAACTGAAACTCCTTGATACTGCTGCGCTCCTGATCCAGCTCCAGGTCTTCTTCCGAAAGGCGTTCAATCATCTTGCGTTTATTTTTAACCGCAGAGGCCCGGTTGGGCTGGGCATGAAACCGCTGCGCAAATTGCTCCAGCTGTTTCCGTTTCTTCTCCACAACCTTCTTGCGCCGCTCAAGATGTTTCTGATCGACCTCCCGCTGCGCCTCATAGGTCTCATAATTCCCTTTGACCTTGGTGATCTGTCCGCCATCAAGGATAATCGTATAATTGGTTACATCGTTTAAAAACACCCGGTCATGCGAAATCATCAGAAAGGTGCCCTGATACGACGCCAGAAAATCCTTAAGCCACAGCGTCGCGTTTAAATCCAGATAGTTGGTCGGCTCATCCAGCAACAGCAAATCATAATGATACACCAGCAACTTTGCCAGCAGGGTCCGCATCTGCCAGCCGCCGCTCAATTCCTGAATCGGTCGGTGAATATCCCGCTGATCAAATCCCAACCCGGCCAAAATCTTTTCGGCCCGGTGTTCCAATTCATAAATTCCCAGGACCTCCAGTTCCTGCTGGACATCCCCGTAACGCGGCGTATCCGCGCGTCCCTCATCTTCCAATTGATGCTTTTCATCCAGCAGATTCTGAATCCGGGCATCCCCGCAAGCCACTTCATCAAAAACCGTGCGCTGAGAATGAAATTTAGCTTCCTGCGGCAAATACCCGATGGTCATATTTTTCTGCCGCTGCACCGAACCGGCCGTCGACTCCATCTCTCCCAGAATAATTGAAAACAATGTGGACTTGCCCGCACCGTTAGGGCCGGTGAGCCCGATCTTTTCTCCGGAAAAAATACTCAAGGTCACATCCTCAAACAAGGTGCGGCCGGTAAAATTTTTAGATAGATTGGTAATGGTCAGCATAATGCCTCGTTATTTCATCCTTCCTGCCCGCACGTGAGTTCCTTGTAATAATAATTGAATTTCCTTCTGTGTCAAACGCCGCCAGCGGCCTTTGGGAAGATCTCCAAGCTGAATGACACCATGACGCACACGCTTAAGATACTTGACCGGCAAATCCAGCGCCTCACACATGCGGCGGATTTGGCGATTCCATCCCTCATGAATTTCAATATGAAAATCTGTTGAACGGCCGTCACCGCGAACGGCTGTTACGCGCGCCGGAGACGTCCGTTTTCCGTCCAGATCAATCCCCGTCTCCAACTGCCGGCATTTTACGGCATCCAGATCCCCGCGAACCCGCACCGCATATTCCTTGCCGACATCAAAAGAGGGATGCGTTAACCGGTAAAGCAGATCACCGTCATTGGTCAACAGCAATAAGCCCTCAGTTTCGCGGTCCAGACGGCCCACCGGATTCAGATGCCGCAACGCTTGCGGCAAAAGATCCAGCACGGTCTTTCGCCCGCCTTCATCCGCCTTGCTTGTAATATATCCGGAAGGTTTATGCAGCAAAACATATTCAAACGCCCTGGCTCCGATGATCTTGCCGCGGCACTCCACCCGATCCTTTTCGGGATCGACAGGCGTCGACGGTTCGGTCACGACGGCTCCATTGACGCTCACCGCCCCGGACTGAACCAGCGCCATAGCCTCCCGGCGGGAACAAACACCGTTGCGGGATAAAAAAACTTGTAGACGAAGAGTGGTCATCTGCTTTGACTGTTCTGTGTTTACCTTTGGCCTTCTTCAAAATTTCCCCGCTGCCGGAGCGCCTCGTATACCAGGAGGGCGGTCGTAATACCGACATTCAAGGAATCGGCCCGCCCCTGCATCGGAATGGCCAGCGTTTCGTCCGCATGGTCAATCCAAAACGACGTTAACCCCTGATCCTCGGACCCCAAAATCAAAGCCACCGGTCCGGTCAAATCCGCATGGAAATAATTCCGTGACCCCTGAGGCGTGGCCGCGGCGATTTTTATCTTTTTGCGTTTTAAAAAATCCAGCACCTCCGGAGAACTCCCCTGCATTAACGGCAAAGAAAAGACCATGCCGGTGCTGGCACGAATCACATTCGGGCTAAAGACATCGGTCCGGGGATCCGCAATGATGACCAGATCAACACCGGCGCCGTCACAACTGCGCAGAATCGCGCCGAGATTGCCCGGCTTCTCGACTTGCTCTAACACAACAACCACGGATTGATCGGATAATTTCTGACCGGCCTCAGACGTCATGCCGATCCCGGGCGTTCGGACCACCGCTGCAATGCCTTCCCGGCGCTGTCCAAAGGCGATTTTTTCAAACACCGCCGCTGTGACCTCAATCACGGTGTATCCCCACCCAAAAATCTCTGCGACAAGATCCGGACCTGAAAAGGATCTTAAAATCTCAGGACACATAAAAACTTCTTGAAAAACAGCTCCCGCATCCCGGGCCCGGCGCACCTCTCGCAGGCCGTCGACAATCGTCAGACCCGTTTCATCACGTGTCTTGCGCTGTTTGAGTTTGACAATGTGTTTAATTTTCGGATTGGACAGACTCGTAATCTTCATAGTCTTGTTAAGAGGATAGCGCAGAGAAAAGAGGGGATAAAAAGTCAAACCCTTCGGCAAACAACCAACCCTTTAGCCGGGAAAAAACTCTGACGGTTATCTTAATCCCTTACAATCTTCTCTGAATATCCATATAATTTTTTCAGGTTATCTCTCGTAATGTTTGTTTCATTGATGCTTTAATTTCAGGCGTTCTTACCCTGAACCCCATGTGTTTTTCTCACTCTCGCCCCTCTATTTTCTCCCATCTACTCTGTCTTCTCTGCTCTCTGCTCTATCCTCTTCGCCGTAAATACTTTTTCAGGACCTTCAGCACCGGCACATTCGCCTGAAACCGATCTGTTTCCCAGGATCGCACGATCTTTGACTTCAAGGTCGGCCACAGATCTGCCCAGGTTTCCCACCCGTATCGGGGCCCATGCCGGCTGACCCAGGGATCATTGGGATAATAGCTATAAATCCCGTCGGGAAACATGTGATTCTTGAGCGCCTTGTACGTCCAATACGTCCAGTGAAAGCCTGCTTCGTCAAAACACTCCAGAATGTCCCTTAACCAGTCATCTTCGCCGGCCAGGCCGTTTCTGGCATTCACCCCAAACTCTCCCACCAAAACCGGACGGCCGCCGGCGGCGGTTTTATACTTCTGAATCATACGGCGCAGAACACCTTTCCCAAAAACCTGTCGGCCGCTGCGCAGCGGATACCGCAATTGCGGAACAAACTGAAAGGTGAAATCAATCGGATGATAAAAATGAATGCTATAGGCCCAATTATCATCCTGAAAACGATCCAGGCATTGAATGTCGGTCGCCCAAGCATTCCCCTCGACAAACAAAATATGATTCGGATCCGCCGCACGGATTTCTTTGATCAATCGCGCATAAAATGCATTCAGCACCTTCACATCACCGGTCACCGCTTCATTCAATAAATCATATCCGGCCACCGCAGGCTCATCTTTATAGCGGTCGGCCAGGAACTGCCACAAGGCAATCGTGCGTTTTTGATTCGCGCGGCTCGTCCACAACCCGGCCTTGCCCAGCGAATCCGAGTGCCAATCATGATTCTGGGCCCCCGGTGCGGCATGCAGGTCCAGAATAACCCGCATCCCGCAGGCTTTGGCCCAGCGGATGCTCTGATCCAGCCGGCGCACGCCGTCCAGATCATAGGTGTACGGTGCCGTCTCAATCAAACCGCAATGAAACGGCAGACGCAGACAATTGCATCCCATCGCGGCCGCGGTTTCAAAATCCCGCTTTTGAATAAACCGACGCTGAAAACTCTGTTCCAACTCCTCGAGCGCCTGCTGCCCGAGACGGCGCGCGAAATCCTGTTTCATCAAACGCACCGCCCGGTTCGGGGCGCACATAAAATATCCTTCCATCATCAGCCATCCGCCGAAATTAATACCCTTAAGCCGAACCGGTTTCGTCCCGTCAAGAATCTGCGCGCCTGAAACTGTCAGAATATTTTTCATAGTCTCTTTCGGTTTGTCCGTCGTCCTCTCTAAAAGAATCGGCAAATAATCACCGGGCGTGCGCCTGGGCCTCATCCGGATGCGCCGTAAAATACGTCTCTAAAAACCGCCTCACCCCGTCCTGATACACATCACGGGAAAGCAGATGGGCATCATTATGCTGACCTTCCAACCTCAAAAATTGTTTCGGTTCTGCCGCTGCCCGATATAACTGCTCCCCCATTTCATACGGAACAACCTCATCACCCGGCGCATGAATAATCAACTTGGGAATCGTGATCCGTCCGACCTTATCAATCGTCTTCATCTGTGTCCGAACAAGACAGCGTGGAGCGATGGGAAAAATCTTTTTCGCCATATCCCCGACCGACGTAAACGTCGAATGCAGAACCAACCCCGCGGCCCGGGAACGGCGCAGGGCCAACTCTGCCGCGGGCGCACCGCCTAACGAAACGCCATAAATAATAATCCGATCGTGATCAATATCAGAGCGATCCATCAAGGCGTCAAACGCCGCCTCGGCATCCAGATAAACCCCGTTTTCTGTCGGACGACCTTCGCTCAATCCATATCCGCGGTAATCAACAATAAAAACATTGCCGCCCAGCTCATGCAGAATATGAATTTTTTCAACCCGGCTGTAGATATTGCCGGCATTTCCATGAAGGAATAAAAATGTCACCGCCCCGGACGGGTCGTGGGCGGCCGGCACAAACCAGCCGTAAAGTGCGACACCATCATCGGTCGTCAGCCGGACCTCCTCATAATCCATATTCATATCTGACGGGGATTCGCCCGATGATCCGATTCCAGGCAAAAAGACCGTGCGGCTTTCCAGATAACGAACATAAACAATAAATCCAACGATACTCACAATCAAATAAATCACAAAACGCATCACGTCCCCCTTTAATCCTTACGCCTAATCACTGCCGTCATTCTCAATTCTCTGCTCCCGCAAATGCAGCACCAATTCAATAGACTTCAGGATTTCCGCCATCTCACACGGTTTGGTTAAATAATGATCCGCTTCCAGGGCAAAACCTTTCTTGAAATCCGTCAACTCATTATGTGCTGAAATAATAATAACCGGGCACCATTGTTTCCCGGGAGGATGCCGCCGCAGCCGCGTCAAGACCTCAAAGCCATGCAGTCCCGGCATGGTCAAATCCAGCAAGACCGCATCAGGTTTCTGCGCCACAATCTGCTCCCAGGCGATCTGCCCGTCTGGCGCTGTGACGACGTCATAACCGGCACGGGAGATCTGTCTGGCCATAATCTGCAGTACATCCGGTTCATCATCGGCAATGAGAATTTTGGGCATGGTGATTCCTTTTTAAAAGACACAAGGACACAGGGACACAAAGACACAAAAAACAAAACCAGACACTGGGACACAAAGTCACAAGGACACAAAAATCAAGAGCCTGAAAAATCTAAACCAAAAAATACCTAAACTTTGATGCTCTGATAAAAACGCCAAAGCAATGCACCAACATGATGGCGCAATGGCTGAATCTGTTTTAATGCTTCCTCATCCAGGTATCCCAAGTGAACACAAAAATCAAGCAGATATTCTGTTTCAGCCGCAGACCCCATCGCAAAATTAACAAATTGCCTTAATTCACCCCGGTTCTGCCGGCCTTGCCCCTCGACAAGATTTGTTGGAATAGACAGAACCGCACGCCGTAATTGGCTTGTTATCCCAAAAACTTCTTCTTTGGGAAATTTTAAAGTGGCTTTATAAACAGCCCTGGCTAATTCATCAGCCTTCTTCCATACTAACAACTTCTTATACCCCTTTTCATGACTCATAAAATCCTCCTGTTGTTTGGGGATTTTCAATCTGAAAGGGGGCTTATGACATTGGGCTCTTGGATTCTTGGGTTTTTAGGTTTTTGTGCCCTTGTGTCTCTGTGTCTTTGTGTCCTTTTATAGACTATGACTTTTGTGTCCTTGTGTCTCTGTGTCTTTGTGTCCTTTTATAGACTATGACTTTTGTGCCCTTGTGTCTTTGTGCTCATGTGTCTTTTTTTATCGACGTATAATTATCCATATCGAACAGAATGTCCTGCGAAGGTTTGTCGATCTTATCGATCGGAATTCCGGCCACGGAAAAAAATTTCTCGGCCAGGGTGTCATGAAATTCCGAAAAGATGACCACTCGACGAATCCCGGCCGCGATCAGGGCCTTGGCACAGGTGGTGCAGGGCATGGTCGTGACATACGCCGTGCAACCCTCTACTGTATTTCCATACTTGGCGGCCTGCATCAAGGCGTTCATTTCGGCATGATTGGTCCGAACACAATGATTATCCACGACCATACACCCCACGTCTTCACAATGCTCATCACCGGGAATCGATCCATTATAGCCGGTAGCGATCACACTCTTGTGTTTGACCAGCACGCAACCGCAATGCATGCGCGGACAGGTCGCGCGTTCCGAGGCCAGCATGGCCAGTTTCATAAAATATTGATCCCAATCCGGTCGCACATCGCCCTCCTTGTTGTTTTCTATTTCAGGGTCCGGAAAATTTAACACCGACAAACTTCTCCGGCGCGCCGGGGGCGTCGCGCCCTACGAACATTAACGAACCGCACCGGTCATATGTGTAGGGCCCGACGCCCCGGCGGGCCGTTATAGACAACGACGCGTCAGAAGCCGACACCCGCTACAAAAACCATTATTTTCAAGCGGGATATTGTCGGCCGGTATTATAACAGATAATCTTTCTTAATATTAGTGAGACTTCGCAAAATATTCTTTTTCGTGCCCGGGGTCTCAGTCTCCAGACGATTCAGAATCTCTTTAAAGACCACGCGTTTAGAACGCTGATCATTGGGACAGGCATGGCCTTTCAAGTTCTGAACACGCCCCTGGAGGACCAATTCCTCAATTTCGTGTTCATGCACATAAGCCAGCGGACGGATGATGGTAAGTTTTCCTGAAAACATGTCCTGTTTGGGACACATGGCCCCGATCTCAGCACGGTAACACATGTTCATCAGGATCGTCTGGGCGATATCATCCAGATGATGCCCCAACGCGATCTTGTTATAGCCCTGCCGATCAGCTAACTGAAACAAAAGCTTGCGGCGCAGTTGGGCGCAATAATAACAATTCACATCCTCCCAGCGGCCTCCCCCCACAATATCGGCCTGCTCAATATGAAACGGCACACCCAAAGACTCCAAAAGTGAAATCAGCTCCTGGCGCGGAAAGCCCGGAATGTTCAAATCGACCCAGACCGCCAGCAGGTCATATTTGACCGGTGCAAAACGCTGACGATACTTAAGCATCTCCAGCAGGGCCAGACTGTCCTTGCCGCCCGAAACAGCTACGACAATCCGATCGCCGTCACGGATCATATCATAAAGTCCGATCACATCCCCCACCCGGCGGGAAATGCGATAATATAAATTGTTATGATTGGATTGTTTTGACATTATTTAAAAGACACAAGGACACAGGGACACAGGGACACAGGGACACAAAAATCTAAAATCAAACCCTGATGTCAAAAACTGAAAACTAAACGATATAGCTGCAGAGAGTAAAAATACTCAAACTCTGATGCTTTGATAAAAACGCCAGAGCAACACACCGACATGCTGACGTAATGGTCGAATCTTCTTCAATGATTCTTCGTCAAGATATCCCAAGTGCGCACAAAAATCGATCAAATATTCCGTTTCAGCCGCAGAGCCCTTCGCAAAATTAAGCAATTGTCTTAACCCACCTTGATTCTGCCGCCCTTGCCCTTCAACAAGATTTGTCGGGATTGAAAGAACCGCTCGTCTTAATTGACTGATTATTCCGAAGACTTCTTCTTTTGGAAATTTTAATGTGGCCTGATAAACTGTTTTCGCCAATTCATCCGCTTTTTTCCAAACCAGCAATTTTTTATACCCCTTTTCATGACTCATAAAATCCTCCTGTTATTTGGGGATTTTCAATCTGAAATGGGGCTTATGACATTGGGCTCTTGGATTCTTGGGTTTTTTGATTTTTTGGTTTTTTAGGTTTTTGTGCCCTTGTGTCTCTGTGACTTTGTGTCCTTTTATAGACTGTGACTTTTGTGCCCTTGTGCTCCTGTGCTCCTGTGCTCTTCTATCGCCTTTGACTTTTGTGTCTTTGTGTCCCTGTGTCCTTGTGTCCTTGTGTCTTTTTTAAGGCACCTCATACTGACACACACAATACAAATAATTACTCGTATCACACGTATCATCACTGGTCGTGTCAATCCAGGTCGAATTCGAGGCATCCGACGTCCCGACGACCCCGCTCACCCCGCTGGAACTGCTGGTCCATCCCGAACAATAATGACTCGAATCCACCGCTCCGGCTGACGAGGACCCGGTCCAGATATCCTGCGACGATGTTCCGCTGCCGGTGTCCGCATCGGTATCCAGAGATCCGTCCAGCAGATCATCCCAATTATCCGCGGCCTGATTAAATTCCTCATCATCCGCATTCCACCAATATACCGGCAGTTCCGGCCGATAGCCATAACGCACCGGCATATCCCGCACCTCATCCGTGGAGGAAACCGAAATCAATGCCCGAACATTCTGACAGGATGAAAGAAAATCCACCGGCAGACTCATCTCACAGAAGGCATCCGCCCCATCGCGTGCGTCACTGCCGTAATCCGCCAGATCCCCATCGGTAGCATCACTGGTCACATAGATGACCGTGGCCAGAAGATCCGCACTGCGCGCCAGCCGGCCGGCATGGTTGCTTTGACGCGTATTATAATTATTCCTTGTCGCATAATTCCTGTCTGACAGCTCTATGACACTGCTGCCATTCCAACTCCCCCCGCGCCTTCCACATCCCCAACCGCTGGTTACTCCGCGCGCCGATGTCGCGTCAATCCCGGGCCAATCGGTATTGGTGGCATTGCCTTCATAACTGCTGGTCGTGGTCAGCGTTCCGTCACCATGACTCCCCTCAAATGCCCGTCCCATGCTGTTACCCACCGTCACTGTATATTCACCCACATTATCACTCAAATTCATATTTCCATAAAACCCGGCCCCGGACGACACCCGATCCGTAGAGGCCGTGGCCGCGAACCCCACCCGTAGCGGTCCCCCAATATCCGTGCCGCTGCCGTTATAATTCGCCAGACCGTCCCCTGTGGTTGCCGCTGTCTCCGAATATTTACCCGGATTACGTATCGAGCCCTCGGCCTGGGTCAAATCAGTCGATCCCCAGGCATATTCGCCATATGTTGCCGCCCCGGCTCCCCGGGCCGCCTTCTCATACTCCAGCTCGGTCATGGGCCGCAGCCCCGCCCAATCCGCGTAGGCCATCAGGTCCATCCAATTTAAATAATTTAAGGCAATCCATTCCCCATCCAAAGATGTATTAAAGACATCATTATTATCCAAATCACAGCCAAAGGTATACGGTTCTCCATCGGCAGGATTACTCCCGGCTTTAATCGTGTCGCGCGTGGTCACTGTTGTGGCCCCATCCGAGGCCATCACATACTCCCCTCCGGCCGCCTCATCCGTCAGGGTCGCAGCCACCCGTGTATTCTGTGAGGACTGCGGTAGACTATTTAAAAAATCCCGATACTGAGCCTGACTCATCTCATATTTCATCAAATAAAACGACTTATAGCCCGTCGGAAACAGCGCGTTATCCGCATCATCAATATCCCCGTCATCATCCACGTCCAGCCCGTCATCGCCATCAATCCCTATGCCTGTGCTCTCAATCTGACTCTCATCATACGCATTGGAATCCACCCGCACATCACTGGCCAGAGCCGTTGTAATTTCCACCGCGGAATTTCCCGTGCCGGTATGAAAGGCATAGGTCGACTCATCGGCCCCATCGCCGTCCCCGATATAAAAACCTCCCTGCGGAATAAAGACCATCTCGATCCCAAAGACATTCAGCCTGATGGGATCATCCGCCGAGGCCCCGAATGAGGAATAGTCCACGGTCAATTGCACATTGGAGGCTGTGATCGTGCCGGAATACGTGCTCCCGGGCCGAATAAACGCCCCGACCCGGTCGGTGGGCACATAGATCTCAATCTCGGGATCCTCTTCCGTGCCCACACTCGTCCCAGTCGGATTGACCCCTGCGAACAAAAGCTTGGCATGCGTCATCTCCCCGTCTGAACAGGTCTGTCCCCCTCCCGAACTCGCCGGCTTGATCGGAACAGCTACAAGCGAAGCCCAAGCATCATCAGCATATCCTGACCAAGACATGGTTACCGAACTTGCCCCGGCCTCACTGGATCCCCCGCAACGTATTTCTTCGTTTAGTCCAAAGTCTGCATACTCGCTCCAACGCACAGTTTGACCAGAGCCGGCATTTAACGAATCAAGAGTGTCCTCATACACAGTTACCACATCCACAACAACCTCTCCTGACGCACTAGATGCTATAGCCGACACATTCCAAGTTCCCCCGTTCTCCACCCATCCTGTATCTGTCACCGCATTTCCAAACGTATTTGTTTGATCGACGCCATACCAGGATGCCGCCCCTCCAGCCTTTTGACGATCCGCCGATAATGTCACTAAAATTGTATCGGTTCCGGGATCCGGATTTTTTAAATACCACAACTCTACACCAGCGGCTCCGGAATTATCTGTCGAAACCAAATAGGTCAAACTGGCCGAACCATACGTAATAGAAGATACAGACGTATCATCTTCAACGGATACACCAACAATTAAAAGACGATTGTCTTCTGAGCCCACAGTATGGCTCCAGGACATCGTTGTTCCGTCCTCATCCGTCGTTCCACTGGCCGCATCAAATGTGATTTCTTCAGCACTCTCACTCTCTGCACAGAATTCCCCGCCATCCGCCTTGACAAACACCCACGCGGCGTCATGATTGGTCGCGGTGCGCCAGGCATTCTCCCAGGTAATATCAAACTCCACCGTCACGCCGTTATAACCCGGCCAGCGATCTTCCAAGGAAACATTAGAGATGATGAGGTTATTGGCCAGAGCTGAACTTGCAAAGGACACAAGGGCACAAAGACACAGGGACACAAAAGTCAGAAAAAAGCGAAGAGAAAAGAGAGAAGAGAGAAACCTGAAAGGCAGAATAGCGCGGATGGCGGATGGCGGATGGCGGAAAGTCAGAAAAGAGCGTATAGAGAATAGCGAAGAGAGAAATCTAAAAAATGGCTTATGACAGAATGGCAGAGAAAGGCAAAGAGGGGAAAATGAAAAAAGATTTTGATGTTTGTGCTCTTGTGCCTCTGCGTCGTTGTGTCGTTGTATCGTTGAGTGATTAAGTGGTTGTGTCATTGAATGATTGATTTGTTGAATCGTTGCGTGGCCATGCCTTTTGTGTCTTTGTCTATTCTCTATTCCCTTTTTTCTATCTTCTGCCTCTCTTGCGTCCTGCTGTTCTTTGTCATCTTGAGATATCATGCTGTTCTCCTAAGTAAAGAATAACAGAATAGTCCTATTAGCCACAAACTTATTTTCGTTGCCCGACAGAACATTTCCAACCCAAAAGCCTCCCGGACAAAAATCATAAACCTTAATTAACAACTTCATTCAGCGCCTTGCGCAACTGAGAAATCAAGGCCGGCAGATACACCGGTTTGGCCACCGCCCGGTATTCCTGATCATTCAATTCAATCCGTTTGTGCCCGGCGCTGTCCAGCAGCATGGTCATAAAAACAACCGGAATCTGTTTCAGTTCCTCATTTCCGGCCAGGGCCGCAACCACCTCTCCGCCGCTCTGATCCGGCATCATCACATCCAGCAAAATCAAATCCGGCCGATGACAGTCAGCCATCTGCAGGCCGCTCCTCCCGTCCCGGGCGCTCAAAACATCACAGTCAAAAACCTCGGGCAACTTACGTTCCAAAAAGTGCAAAACCGTCGGATCATCATCAATAATTAATATCTGTTTCTTATCCATATCTCACTCCGATTCATTTGTTTTTTTCAATAACATATCCGAATCGCTATTCTCTGGCATATACTCCGACTAGCCGGGCTGTCGTTACAATATGACCATCCATTGCCTTGAGCACATCCGATTTTTCAAGCCCCGGTTTAAGTGCCAGGACCTCATCCAGCGCATAGACCGTAAAAATATAATGATGCGTTCCCGACGGAGGGCACGGCCCGCCGTAATCGGTTTTGCGAAAATCATTCATCCCTTGAATCCCCGGAATTTCACCACGAAGAATCCGGTCTTTGGGCACGATATCATAAACGACCCAGTGCACCCAATTGCCGACAGGGGCATCCGGATCATCCACAGTTAAAACCAGACTTCGCGTCCCCTCGGGAATTCCCTGAATCTCAAGCGCGGGGCTGATATCCTCGCCCTGACATGTCAGCGCGCGGGGAATCTGTCCCTGATCCTCAAAATCCGGACTCATCAGACGCATCACCTCCGGATAATCGGCCGCCCGAACTCCGGTCGACAGACTTAGCAAGAGCATCATAGCCGCTCCATAAGGCAGCCATCCCAATCTATAATCTTTCACCATATCCTCCTCTATCCGGCTTAAAAAATCTCCCTTTGAATGACGTCATTGTAACATAAAATAGTATGCCGCCCCATGAATTCCTGATCTATTTTTCGGCAGAAAATTCCGAAAAATCACGGCCGCGAATAAATTTTCTTGTTATACTTAAATTGAAAGATGTATTTTTCGCTGTTGACCGTTGCGAGAGCCATTCAATCAAGGAGGCACTATGCCCGTCAAGCCCAAAAAGATCTTTGTCTTGGATACCAACGTGATTCTCCATGACAGTTCCTGTATCACAAAATTCGCCAAGCACGATATCGTCCTTCCAATCACCGTCCTCGAAGAACTGGATAAATTCAAAAAAGGAAACGAAACCATTAATTTCCAGGCCCGTAATTTCCAGCGAATCATTGACGGGCTGGGCGGATCACGGGTCTTTAAGGGCGGGGTGCCGATCAGCAAGAGTCACGGAAAAATTTCGATTCTGCTGGATCAAAAATTCCACAAAAATATCGAGGCCAGCTTCAGCATCCACAATCCGGATCATAAAATCCTTAATACCGCCTATTGTCTGTCGAAAAAATACCCCAAACGGGCCATCGTTTTGGTCACCAAGGATGTCAACCTTCGAGTCAAGGCCAAGGCCGTGGGGCTGACCGCTGAAGACTACACCAGTGACCACGTCAAAGACATCTCGGAAATTTATAAGGGCTACCGGTTTGAAGAAAACGTGTTGCTAAAAGTGATTGAAAAGATGTCCCGGCGCCCCTACAGCATTGATCCTGCAGAATTAAAACTCAAGAAAAAATTTCTCCCCAACGAATACGTGATTATCCGTAATGACAAAAAATCCGTGCTGGGCCACTATGATGCCGATACCGGAAAGATCCATCGCATCCAGAAGCTCTCGGCCCACGGCATTACGCCGCGCAATGCCGAACAGGTCTTTGCCATGCACGCCCTGCTGGATCCGGGCATCAAGCTGGTCACCATCTCGGGCAAGGCCGGCACCGGCAAGACCCTTCTGGCCCTGTCCGCGGCCATGGCCTGCCGCGACCGGCATGATGAAATTCTCATCGGGCGCCCTATTGTTCCCTTAAGCGGCAAAGATCTGGGCTACCTGCCCGGCTCGGTCCATGAAAAGGTCCACCCCTACATGCAGCCGATTTACGACAACCTCGGTGTGGTGCGCCATAACCGTATCGAATCCGAACTCAAACAAAACAAGGTGGCCAAGATTCTGGAGGACGAAAACATTGTCGTCTCACCATTAACGTATATCCGCGGCCGCAGTCTTGTGGATGTCTTCTTTATTGTGGACGAGGCGCAGAATCTCACACCGCATGAAATCAAGACCATCATCACCCGCGCCGGTGAAAATACCAAACTCATCTTCACCGGCGATATCTTTCAGATTGACCACCCGTATCTGGACATCTATTCCAACGGCCTGAGCCATTTGATCAACCGCATGCAGGGACAAAAAATTTATACCCATATTAACTTGCAAAAAGGAGAACGCTCGGAATTAGCGGAATTGGCGAGTAATATTCTTTGAAAAGCAGAATAGAGGGAAAAGAACACGGGGAAGAGAAAGCCCCAAAACCTGGCTAAAATTCCGCTTTGTTTTTTAGATTTTTCTCTTTTCTCTATTCTCCCTATTCTCTTCTCTTTAATCGACTAAAACCACCCTCCCCACCATCGCCTGAACAGCGGTCTCCACACGCAGGATCCGCGGACCCAACGTCACCGGTTCAAATCCGCACTCACAAAACATCCGGGCCTCTTCATCAAAAAAACCTCCCTCCGGTCCGATCGCCAAAACAACAGGATCCTGGACAGCACATGGACACCGGTCGGCCTCATACGGATGAGCTAAAAGAGCGCGCCGCCCTTGAATCAACTCCGGCAAACGGTCTCGCACCAAGGCCTTAAAATTTTTTTCAAAGCAGACCGACGGCATCACCGTATCCCGAGCCTGCTCCAAACCGAGCTTGATCGTTGCCTCAAGATTTTCGATTTTCAAAACCGGGCTACTCCAATAGCTTTTTTCCACACGAGCGGTCTGCATCAGAACAATACGGCTGACCCCCATCGCGGTCAAAACGGCTATCAAACGCCGGGCCACCGGCGGACGCGGCAAAGCCAGCAAGACCGTCACCTCACGTTTAAGCGGCGGTTCCTCTGTCCAAAATGCCTGAACACGGATAGCATCTTCTGTGCGATCCAGAATCTTGATCGTCCCAAGCATCCCGTTCAACAATCCGGCCTTCAATTCATCCCCGATACGGACATTTAAAATGTCCCGGGCATGCTCAAACCGCCGTCCGTAAATTACGGCAATATCCTGACTCTCAAAATCCCGCTCTTCTAAAAGAAAAATGTTCATAGTCTTAAAAATTATATGATGCTGTTTGACGGACAATTTTTTTCAGGCCCCTTAAAAAATCCTGTTCTTCCGGCAGCAGGCTTACCACAATAAAGGAACCGTCTTCACAGTCAAAAAAATATCCCGGATGCGCCAGAACGTGTTCCTTATTTAAAAGATTCAAACAAAAATCTTCCTCATCACAACCCGTCGGCAGACGCAAGATCGCTCCCCAGCCGGCCTGGGCCTGAAGACGCTGAATGTCCGTCCCCTCAAGGACTCGGCCAAGATGGTTCCAATTGACTCGGATACGGCGTAGAATTCTCTCCTGAATCGCTGTTCGTTGCGCCAGCCATTGCGTCAGGGCATTTTGAACAGGCGTATTCACAGATAAATACAAGTCCGCAATCATTTCCAAACGGGCCAGGGCCTCCCGTTTTTGATCCTCAGGCCCGCTGACGACAATCCAGGATAATTTCATCTGCGGCAGTCCCAGGGCTTTGGAAAGACCCCCTAAAACAAATGTCAGATGATCTGCCCGCCCGGCCAGAGAAACCAAAGCCGCCGAGGGATCCAGCGGATAATCCAAAAAAACCTCATCACAAATAACAGCCGCGCCGCACCGTCGGCAGATATCATAAACCGCATCCGTTTCCAGGGGCGACAAACAGGATCCGGTCGGATTGTTGGGATTCACAACAACCACCGCCTGTGTGCTCCGGCCGACGTTCACTTCCAGGGAATCCCGGTCCAAACACCAACGGTTTGCCATATAGTCAAGACGATACGATCTCCACGGGGCGGCATGGATACCGGCTAACAGTTCAAAAAGCGGATACCCGGGACGTGAAAAACAAATCTCGTCACCTGCATCCATCAAGATATGGAATAAAAATGAATACGCCTCCGAGGTTCCCGCGGTCAGAACAATATCCGACGGGGCAATGTCGATACCCTGTTCCTGATAATACCGTGCCACAGCCGCTCGGGCCGCGCTATGTCCGCACGCTTCGGGATGATAGGCCAGATTAGACTGGTCACTCAATACGGATAAAAAATCGGGATCCAATTCGGGTAATTGAACATGGGTGGGATTAGAGCAGGTTAAATCAATCATCGGAGTGCCGCGACTCCGCAGGCCGTTGAGGGCACGGCTGATGCTGTTGAGTTCAAAATTCCAGTCCGTGCGCCGGGAAAATTTCATGCGGATCCTTCGCCCGATTGCAGACGTTCCAAGTCATTTTTGACCTGACGCAGTTCTTCCTTTAATTTCAAATGGACACTCTTGGCGATCCACTGAGTGTCTTCATGCTTCCTGGAGAGCCTGGCGTTCTGGGATCGCAGCTCCGTCATTTCCTTACGATAACCGTCGGCCTGGGCCTGCGCCTTTTGAGATTCTCCCTGCAGATATTTAATCTGATGTTCAAGCCGTTCGACTGAACCTTTTAACTCCGCCTCTGACCTTCGCAGAATAATCAACTCCGCATGCTCCTGTTCCATTCGCTGCTCAAGCTGACGGACCTCCTCCTGATACTGCTTCACCTGCCGGCTCTTTTTCGTCAGATCCTCTTCTTCCTTCTTTTGCCAGACCTTTTCGCGCTGAAGACGATCCTGAATCTCGTCATAACGGCCTTTATAGACCTCTTCCTGTTTTTCCAGAACACGTATCCGCTTCTGAAATTCGACATTCTCTTTGCGCAAATCCTGAATATGTTTCTCCAGACGCAAAGAAATCTGTTTCCAATCTTTCTGTTCCTGGGGTTTTTCGGGCTTGCGGCGGCGTTTTGCCCGCCTGCGGTCCGGCGTATAAATCAAGAAATATAATCCCCAGACAAACAATAAAAACAAAACCAAAATTGTTATCCACAACTTCGGATCACTCGGCACAACACCCTCCTACTCGCCTTCTTGCGGAAATAAAAATGTTTCAAATCCCTCATCCCATTTCAACGGGAATCGGCCCTCCAGAACAAAATTATTCTGGTCTTCCACAATGTGAAATTCCATCATAATTCTATGATTCCGGCTGTTCTGAACATGCAACATCGCTTCCCGAGCTTTCAGAAAAGCTCCGGATTCGTCCAGCGTTTTCAACTGAGCCATCTCGTCGTCATCAAAGACGCCATCCATTTTTAAAAAGAATGTTGGCGGCAACAGCACCTGCTGATCATTACGGAGAATCACTGTAAAGATATCGACAAACTCTCCGCCGACAACCCGGGCTGATCCGGACACTCCCCCCTGAATCTTCGCAAAAAATTCCGGATAAGGAGCCTGGATGTCCTGGGCCTTAACCCCCTGAAACTCCGACCAAAGGACATACTCAAAATGCGGCTGCTGATCAATATCGACCTGCCCTTTAATATTTCCCCCATAAAACTCCCCGTCGACATCAAAGACCTTGCTCTTCTTTGGGTTAACTGAAAAGTGCCCGGAAATTTTTTGAAACCGATAAACCCCGATCCGGAAAATCTGGGCGAACGCTGCTCCGTCCATCGTCACAGGCTTCCAGTCCTGAAAATGAACAACCGTTTTTAACTGCCCTCCGACAACGGAGGCTCCTTGCGTCTGCACCTCCAGCCCCTTGGCCGATAGCCGCAACACGGCATGATCACGAATAAACTCCAAAAAATTATGCAGCGTTATTTCTCTGGCCGAAACATGAAATTCCCGATCTCCCCGATGAAGCGTCATGGTCACCTGTTTCATCACCAGAATATCGGGCAGACTGCTGGTCTGCTGCCGGCAATGAAAATCTTCAATCCGAACATCCTGTATCCGCTCATTAACAAACTGCGGAAGCAGCATATTCACGCACAACGGTGTATTCGTAACAAGAAAAACAACACCGGCGAGAATACACAGCAGGATCAATAATGGTAAAACGAGATTTTTCATATCCCTTCCTCTTTCATTTCAAGACCTTCCGAACGGCCGTCTCCGAATCACCCTTTGAATCAGGCATCCCGCTTCAATTTAAAGCAGACCCTGATATTCTTCCCGAAGACGCTTCGCCTCCTGACAATAACGGGTATAACACTCATCCAGATCCTTCAACTGCGACGCCATTCCGTCAAGCCGGTTCTCCGAAGCATTCTTTTCCATCTGAGTACAGATCGTGTTGATCTGCCGCGCTGAAATATTCCCGGACGCCCCTTTTAACGAATGCGCAATATTGCGAACCATCTCCGTGTTGCCGTCCTGTAAAAATTTTTCTAACTCCCGCCGTTTCGTCTGAAAATCTTCTTCAAAGATATCAAACAATTCAAAAAGAAGCTCCTGATCATCCTGAACGCGATCAATGGCATCTTCAAAATCAATCACCTGATCATCCATAACTCCCACCTTTCTAAAGTGTAAAAAATGATTGAATCGCCTCAAATAAATGCTCGCGCTCAATCGGTTTTGAAACATATGAATCCATGCCGGCTTCCAAACACTTTTTGCGATCGCCTTCCATGGCCCGGGCTGTCAAAGCGACAATCGGAATCCGCCGGTCTGTCCCGTGTTCCTTTTTACGAATTCGGCGTGTCGATTCCAACCCGTCCATAACCGGCATCTGCGCATCCATGAGAATCAGATCAAATGACTGATCTTTCATCATATCCAGAACCTCCTGGCCGTTATTCGCCACAGAAACCCTCCATCCCTTCTTTTCAAGGATCCGTTGGGTCATTTTTTGATTGACCAGATTGTCTTCCGCCAAAAGAATATGCAATACCTGTGCCTTAGCGTTAGCCGGAGTCTGATCCGAGACTTTCTGCCTTGAGATCTGCGCCATGAGCTGCGATTCAATACTCTCTTCCTGAAGGGCCTGCGGCACGTCGTCTTTTTGAACCACCACATACGGAACCGTAAAGAAAAAGGTACTGCCGTGATTTTTTTCACTCTCCACCCAAATGCGTCCGTGCATCAGCTCCAACAGCTTCTTGCAGATCGAAAGACCTAATCCGGTGCCGCCGAACTGCCGGGTCGTCGATACATCTTCCTGGGTAAAGACATCAAAAATGGCGTCCTGTTTATCTTTCTCGATCCCAATGCCGTCATCGCTCACAGAAAACAGCAGTTCCACCCGGTCCCCCCAATCCTGCCGCACCTTAACCTCGACCTGAATCTTCCCCTCTTTGGTAAACTTGATCGCATTATTAATCAAATTGACCAAAATCTGCCGCAGCCGGACAGGATCGCCCTTCACCATATCCGGAACAGCCTCATCAACCACCCATCGAAGAATCAGCCCCTTATTATGCGCCAGAATATCCATGGTTTTACAGACACTCTGAACGGTCCGTTCAATATCAATTTCAATATCCTCCAACTGAATCTTTCCGGCCTCAACGCGTGACAGATCCAGAATATCATTCAGCAAACTCAGCAGAATATCCGCGGCATTTTTTACCGTCAAAAGATTATCCCGCTGTTCGGAGGTCAAATCCGTATCCAGCGTTAATCCGACCATCCCCAGAATCGTGTTCATCGGCGTGCGAACCTCATGCGACATATTCGCCAAAAACATGGTCTTGGCCTCACTGGCCGCTTCGGCCGCGCGTTTTGAGGCCAGCAAAAGATCATGAGCCTTCTTCTGCGACGAGACATCATGCATAATGCCGATCATTCCGATGATATCCCCTTCCGCGTTGCGGACAACCGACAGCGATAAACTCACATCCAGCGAAGATCCGTCATTGGTCAGAACCTCTGTCTCAACATCCGCCAGGACACCTTTACGCGTCTTCTGAGGAAACGACTGAAAGCGTTCCCACTCTTGCGGAAAAAACAAATCTTTTAACGGTTTATTGAAAAGAGAGGCCCAATCCATATTCAGCATCGTCTGGGCGAAGGGATTCCAGGCGACAATGTGCTGCTGGCTGTCTGTGACAAGAATCGCAACCGGAGAATTTTTGAAGACCGTCTTAAACATCTCCCGCGAATTGGCAAGGTCTTTTTCCACCTGGCAGGAATCCGCCGGTATTTCAAAAATAAAATCCAGACAGCGTGATCGCCCGACAGCGCTTCGGGACATCTCAACCTCCATAACGGCCGAAATACGCTCTCCCCGACTTCCGCGAAGCGACACCTCCCGGCGGCCCAAAGATTTTCCATCACAGATCTTTTTCAGCACAGAATCATAGGTCCGGCGGCTGAAAAAAATCTTATTCGGCTCAAGTGCCAAAAGCTCCTTCGCAGAATACCCCAGCATACGGCACAACGCCCGGTTGACAAAAATGCTCCGCGGAACTTTTCCCAGGCTATGACGAAGAATTCCGGATGGAATCTTTTCTAAAAGCGCATCAAACGGAATAGCACGGTTCGGATCTGCTTTCATACACAATCTCTTAGGTAATGGATTTAAATTTAATATTACGAATCAGCGCCATGACGGCAAAAAACCCCACAACAGCCGTGAGCACCGACATACACACAGACACGATCTGCTGCCAGTCTTTTAAAAGATTATGCGGCAGCATCCCGTCGACAATATACCCGACTAAAATCAAGGCCAGCATCACCGCGGCTCCCGCAATCACAAAAACAAACAACGAAAACATAAATGTCAGCAAAACCACATATAGATTATACAGAATCAAGTTTCCCTTTGCGATTTTGCTCGACGCAATTCCAATTCGATCCATATAATGTGTCCTTTTCATCAGTCAACAGGAAACAGTAATCAGTGATCAGTGAAAACAATCAGGATAATTCATTCGGAGCCGGAAATTATTTCCAATTATAGCGTGCTGATTTCAAACCTCTGATTATCAATTACCCTTTACGGATTACCGACGGCTGATCACGCATCACTGATCTCTGTTTTATCGCTCAAATTTTACGACATCCTGCCACCAGGCGCTGCTGTCCCATGAATCAATCCGGCTCCAAAGTTTTTGAGCGGTCTCAGTCGCCAAATGTTCCGGGGCTGTTCGAAAAAAATGCTCTGCCTCTTGATACCCGCTGTCCAGATATTCCTTGGCCTGAATCAGGCATTCCAGAATATCGGCATCCCGGGCAACTTTGCTCTCCAGCGTTTCCTGCGCGTCATATTCCCTGCGAAGCAACGACAACGGCTGACGGACCTTTTCATGAATCGTATCGACCTGATGCGCAAAGACACGCCGCTCGGCATCCTTAAAATCAATATATGCATGACCCATCTTGTGCAAATCATTAATCCGGGCCTCATGAATATCATTAAACAGCGCCATCGACACCACCTTAAACGGATCCACATCTTCCAGATAGGCCATATAAAACCCAATCACCGCTGTGCGGAAAGAATGATCCGCCACACTTTCCGGATCATCAATTCCAGCGACCCACCAACCGCTGCGGCGCACACGCTTTAAAAGACCGGCCTCTGCAAAAAAATCCAGGGCGGCCTGAAACGTCTCTTTATTCTCTTCTTTCATAATTTTCCTCTCTTTACCGCCGGCGTTGGCGCGCGACTTCGTAACAAAACAATGTGGCCGCATGCGCCGCATTTAAAGACATCCGCGGCTGCGCCATAGGCAAAGTCACTTCGTAATCCAATAGTGTCCGCACCACCGGCCGAATTCCTTTTTGCTCCGAACCGATGATCAAACCCAAAGGAAACGAAAACTCTGTTTGATAAAGATCATCCCCGCCCTGGACAACCGTCCCGGCGATCAAAAACCCCAGTTCCTTGGCCCGGCGTACCGCTTTGCCGATATTCGCTACTTTGGCGATCGGCACATAAATCTCTCCGCCACAGGCCACCCGGATCACAGTCTCGGTCACAGATACCGATCCATGCGTCGGCAAGACCAATGCGAAACCCCCCAGACACGCACAGCTGCGAATCATCCCGCCCAAATTCTGAGGATCCGTCAGACTGTCCGCAAAGACCAAACACAAATTCTTATCCCGGGCTCTGTCCAGCAGCTCAGAATAGTCAAGATACATAAACTCTCCGATTTCCGCCATAAGGCCCTGGGCGTTAAGATTTCGGCTGATCTTATCCATTTTGACTTTCGGCATCGCATGGATCGGGATCCCGTTCTTTTTGGCCTTTTTATAAATATATCCGGCATCCGGATGCCCGTTCTGAAGATAGATCTTGATAATACTGCGCGGATCCGCCTTCAGCCGTTCAATGACAGGATTTTTTCCATAAACACGCATTACCGACCCTCTTGCAAATTACCGTCAACAATCCCGGCACGATGCTCTGTCTGCTGTTGATAATAGTCTTCCCATTCCGCCTTCTGTCTCAGGTATTCCGCATAAGAAATTTCCCGGTTCAAATAGCGGCGCTCCACTGCATCCAGATGCGACTGCGTCTCTTCATACAAAGAATCCTCCAGAATCTTCGGCGGATGATCCAGCATTGATTCCACATGCACCTGACTGCCACTACAGCCGCCCAAAACAACGGCCGCCATAACCACACCGATCATATGTTTCACGGCGTTCCTCCTTGATTCTCTGTGCGTTTATACTCCACAGCTTGACGGGATGCAACCGATTTCCGCCGGGTTCAGATCTCCAGACTATAGATGCCCCGGATAATCGACGGAAATAATAACGCCACAACCAGAATAATCCACAGGCTGATGGAAAACCAGATCGTCGCGATATCAAGAAATGCCGAGAAGAAATCCGTCCCCTGGCATAGATCCCAATAAGCGCTGCGCCGGCCCGCGTTGCGCTTCATCATTCCAAGCCGTTTAAACGTGGACTCCTCCCGCATAATCTCTCCACGCAAAATACAATCAATAACCTGTTTATATTCCCGATTATACTCGCACTCTTCATGCTGATGCTCCCCGGAACGCTCTCGTTTATAAAACTTCCAGCCGCATTTGGGGCAATATTTCGTATACATCAGCCGGCATAAAAACGAATCAAAAAAATTGATCACCAACCACGGCAGCACCAAAAGCGATGTCAGCCGAAACGGCTGAATTAACTCCCGTGTAAATTTCGGGCCCATTTTAAATTCATTGCGGCTGAACGCATACATAAAATGAAACGTCCGGGTTCGAAAATAACTGGCAATAATAAACTGATGCCGTGTATACGCCTGAACCCCGTGCTCCTTGACAATCTGATCAATGATCGGCTTGGCCGCCAAACTGTTGAGGCCGGAATCCATTTTCTTATTAAGATCCGTCTCATCACGCTGAGTTGTCTTAAGCAATGTATCACAATACAGACACCGGATCCTGGCATCCAGATAAAATGTAATTTTACACCGGGGACATTCTTTCATAATGGCTCATTTTCTGATACCCAGACCGAGAAAAACAACCGGGCGCAGAATACTCCACCACCCTGTAATCGGTTTCATCTTGGTATATCCCAATTTGCGGGATGGATAAATTTTGGTCACCGGCACCTCACAAAAACGATATCCGCAACGAATCGTCTGAAACAGTAAATACGGTTCCAACTCATACGCATCCAGCCAGGATTGGGTCAAATTTATCCGAGCGTCCCGGCAGACGGACAACCGAAAAGCCCGAAACCCATTGGTGCTGTCGGTCACGCGCCGTTTTAAAAAGAACGACATCAGCCAGGGATGCAAGCGGGTTGCTATCCGACGGTAAAACGGCATATCCCCTCCGATCCGCTTGCCTCCGATATAACGGGATCCCTGCACGAACTCATATCCCTCTTCCAGAATAGGCTTCACCAAAAGCGGAATTTCATTGGGCTCATCCTTATCATTGCCGGCCATAATCACTAAAATTTCGTATCCCTGATCCCGGGCATACTCAATGGCCGTACGAATCGCCGCCCCCACCCCCCGACGCTGATCATGCCGGATCGTTGCGACCCCCTGATTTTCAAAAGAACGAATCATCTCTGTTGTGCCGTCGTTCGATCCGTCATCCACAACAAGATAATCGGTCAGACTTCGTGCTGACGATGCCAGAAAACGCTCAATCGCCCGTTTTAATTTGACATGCTCATTATACGCAATGGGGCAAGCCAGAATCCTAGCCATCTTCACTGTCCTTCTTGCGAAAACTCCCGTCCTCCAGCTGCTCAAACATCAGCCCGCATCCGCATTCCAGCCGATCATTTAACTTGCGTCCGCATTCACAGGCATAACCCCGAAACTCGGCAGGATTTCCACAGACAATAGTGTGCGACGCGACATCCCGAGTCACCACACTGCCGGCTCCGATAAAGGCATATTCGCCGATGGTCAGCCCGCACAAGATAACCGCGTTACATCCGATCGTTGCCCCTTTTTTAACCCGCGTTTCTTCCAGCGTCCAGGGATCACTGCGATGGCTGCGCGGATAACGATCATTGATAAAGGCGGTATTCGCGCCGCAAAACACATCATCCTCCAGCGTAATTCCGCGAAAGACCGACACATGATTTTTTAACGTCACATGATCTCCGATCTCAACGCCTTCTTCAATAAAACATCCATCACAAATATTACACTGAATACCGATACGCGCCCCATCCTGAATATTGGTAAAAGCCCAGACGCGTGTTCCCGATCCGATCCGGGCCCCCAGATGAATCAAGGCTGTTTCATGCCGCATAATATCGGTCTGATTTTTTGTCATCCCCGCGAGACCTCCACAAGATTTCCCTGCTGATCCATGGAGCGCTGAATCGCCGTCAGCACACGCACAACATCCGCGCCCTTAACAGCATCCGCCCGATCCGGTGTTTCCCGACCCGCAATACAATCCAAAAAGAACTGATCCTGGGTTTTCAACGGCTCACCGAATCCGATATTCGGAATCGTAATACTGCCTTCCCGCGACAACAACTGAAACTCTCCGTAAGATTCATAATACGTTGCTGTGCGCTCGACATGTTTATCATAAATCTTGATCGGTCCCAGCTGGTCCAGATCATCCCAGACTGCCATCTTCTGATCACCGACAATTGTAATCTGACGAATCTTTTTCGGATCCAGCCAACTGACATGAACATTCGCGATAATTTTACCCGGATATTCCATTGTGGCAAAAGCAACATCTTCCAGCCTGTCCCCCAGATAGCGCTGACCCCGGGCTGAAACATTTTGCGGACAAGACTCAAAAAGATAGTTAAAAATTGAGATATCATGAGGAGCTAAATCCCAGAGGGCATTCACATCATAACGAAACGGCCCTAAATTGGTGCGGATCGCATGGGCATAATATACCTGCCCTAACTCTCCGGAATCAATCAGCTCTTTAAGTTTTCGGATTCCCCGGTTAAAGACAAAAATATGGCCCACCAGCAACACTTTTCCCTGGGCCCGGGCCAACGCGGCCAGCTCATCGCACTCTTGAGCCTCCAGCGACAAGGGTTTTTCACATAAGACATGTTTACCTGCTTTTAAGGCCTCTTTGCTCAAGACATAATGCATATTCGTGGGCGCGGCAATACAGACGGCATCAATATCAGCATTCGACAGAATCTCGCGATAATCATCCGTCGTCTGAATATCCGGAAACATTTCTTTAATTGATGCCAGGCGGGACTGATCCAAATCCGCGCACATAAAGGAACACGACGCTTTCAACTGATCAAATACCCTGATATGATTCGGCCCCCAATGCCCACAACCGATAATTCCGATACGAACCACTCCAACTCCTTTTTAAATTATATAAATAAATATTAAAAGTATTATACTTGGGCCGGCTTTTTTTCAAAAGGTTAATTTGTGTTTTTCCAGGAAAAACCGTGATTTCTCTGGAAAAAAAATTTTTTATGCTAAAATATTTCTTATGTCTCACACGCCTGAAAAACATCAATTCTCATGGATCAAAAAAATCCAAATATTTCGACTTCCCCTGATCGTCATCATCGCAAGCGGAATTCTGACGATCAATCTCATCCGGACTCTTCAGGTCGTTGGGGACTTGCAGGCAAAACGCCGGATTAAACCATACTCTTTTATCGGCGACCAATTCGCCCCCATTAAAGCTATCCTGAAAAATGAATCCCGCGTCGGATACTGGAGCGATCGTTCGCTGGACGACCGGCAGGCCGCCGCTCTTTTGGCTCAAGCACAATACGTGCTGACACCGTCAATTTTGGAATTGAATGCACTGGATCATCATTTTGTCATCTTCGACTGCCGTAATAAACAAGATCAAATCAATATCATCCGAACCCTCGGTCTGAAACCGTTAAAAATCAGCCCCGCCGGCTTTATCCTGGCTGAAAACCCAAATATCAAATAATATGACGCTCCTCATCCCCTATTTCTTAAGTCTGACCATCGGAATCCTTGCTCTGAATATTCTTTTCTCACAGCAAAATCGATTATCCCTGCCGTTATTTCTGGCCCTGGCCTTTCTGACAGGAATGGCCGAATCAATCTTTATCTGCTTTCTCGGATTCCTAATATTCAACCGATTTCATCTCCCGTTTATTATCAGCGCCCATCTCATTGAAATTCTTATTTTTCTGGCCTTCCACATTCGAAGACCTTTGACAAAATTCAGGTCGGCCTTTAAGATCCCTCCACTTGACCCGGATCTGCTGATTGTTTTAAGTCTGGTCGGTTTTTTATCCTGGCTCTATAGCAGTCTTTATCCTAACGGCGGCTGGGATGCCTGGCAGGTCTGGAATTTTAAATCCAAATTTCTCCTGCTGTCCGGCTCCCGCTGGAAAGATCTTTTTGATCCGATCTTGTGGCGTTCCAGTCCGCATTATCCGCTGGCCCTGCCGCTCTGGAATGCCTGGACCGCCGCATGCGCCCCCCACCTGCTGGATCTGGCAGCCCGTCTTAACGCCATCCTGCTTAATATTCTGACCGCCCTTGTCATGTTTTCAACCGTGCGACAATATTCCAACTCCCGATGGATTATCTTGCCGGTCCTCCTGCCGTTTACGATGCCATCCTATATGCTCCTGGCAACAAACCAATATGCGGATCTCTTTATAACGGTCTTTTTTCTCGCATCCCTAACAGCCTTATTTTCGTATCATCGAACACATGATGTTGCATTCCTGGCCATCACCGGAATCTTTCTGGGGATTTTAAGCTTCACCAAACCGGAAGGCGTGATTCTGGCCGCCATAATCTTCTTGACCGGGCATATGATTTTCCAGCGCCCTTCATTCCTGCGCCGTGATGCGCTCCTGTTTTGGATTGCCACGGGACTGGCTCTTGTTCCGGCCGCCATCTTTTTTCTCTTTTTATCGCCGGGCAATCAAACCTTCTTCAACGGGTTGATATCAACAGAGCATCCTTCGACGCTGTCACGGTTGACAATCATTTTTATTTTTCTGGGACGGGAAATCCTCGGGATGCACGGCGGGGGCCTCTGGGGTCTCATTCTTTTGAGCGCGCTGTTAAATTTCAAACAGGCCTTTCAGAAAAAATTTGCCCTGTTTTTTCTTCCGATTATTCTTTATCTGAGTGTAGTGGGGACTTATTACTGGATCAACACCCGTTTTGAAATCCTCTGGTGGCTCTCTGTATCCTTGAAACGCATCCTCAACAGTCTGATTCCCGCAGCCGTCACCTGGATCATACTGGCTATATGTAGCCAAAAAAAGAGCTCCAGCATCACTGATGCTGAAGCTCGAAAACACAACCCATCCTCGTTGCCTTAAGGACGCGCAATCTTTATAATCTTATACCGAAGTGTTCCGGCAGGAACATCAACCGTAACCTCGGTTCCCTCGGACTGCCCCATCAATCCTTTGCCGATCGGCGACAGAATTGATAACTTATTCGTCTCGTAATCCGCCTCTTCCGGAGAGACCATCGTATATTCCATCGCTTCCCCGGTATCCAGATCCTCCAAATTCACGACAGCGCCGATATAGACCTTATCCGCCGGGATATCCAAATCCTCAATAATACGGGCTTCGGACAACTGCGACTCCAGCTGGGCAATCCGCGCCTCACAATGCCCCTGAGCTTCCTTGGCGGCATCATACTCCGCATTTTCTGAAAGATCCCCCTGGGCCCGCGCCTCTCCAATGGCCTGGGAAATTTCTCGCCGCTTGGTGGTCTTAAGATATTCCAACTCCTGACGCAATTTTTCATATCCCTGGCGTGTCAAATACACCTCTGCCATAACATCATCCTCCCGTCTAAAAAACGCAATTACATATGCTCTACGGCCTTGGTCAACACCGGAATGACCTCTTCCACTTCCGCCTTGGTCATCCGTCCGACCTTGGCAAAACGCCACTCATCAGACTGCGTGCGGTTTTCCCGAACAATCTGCAATTTCTTCTCGCCTTCATTATATTGAAATACTCCAACGGTGACCCGTGTTCCGTCGAATTCTTTGGATTCCTTGAATAACTCTTTATCCAATGATTGATCATACGGCATAGCACCCTCCTCAGGTTTGATTCTCGCCGAAGCTAAATGCTCCCGCGATGGATTTCATCACCGCAACCGTTCTGATGCGGATCGTATTACCGGGGTTTCGGCACCCCGTCTAATTTCTACGACAATTTGACACGAACGTTAAAACCCCATCCCGGGCAAATTCGGCATTGATGAGGCCATTTTCTGCGCCGCGGTATTCTGGGATTTTTTAACAGCGGCATTCACACTGCGTAACAAATCTTTCTCAAGCCGCGCTTTATTTTCAGATTTCAGCAATTCCGGATCAATTGTAATCGACCGAAAGGCCTGTGATCCGGTAATCTGAACCTCAATTCCTTTAACCTCATTAATATCGACCGTAATCGCATCCAGTTCTTTCTTGATCCGGTCGGCCTGTTTTTTCATATCCATTAATTGCTTCATCTTATCAAACATCCTGAAACTCCCTTTTTACGAAAGACCCCCGTCCGACATCCCGGGGGTTCATATTATGTTAGCGCTTACTTTTAATCCACCATTGCTTCGATATAATTATATATATTAAAATATAAGAGAACGCAAGAACTTTTCTTAATAACGCAACTGCTGCGCGATGCCAAAGAGACTGGCAATCACAAATTTCCGGGAAAAGATAATAATCAAAAACGCCACCAGTGGAGACAAATCAACCCCTGTCATGGGCGGCATCACCCGCCGAATCGGCTCCAGCACGGGCTCTGTGGCACGATAAAGAAACTGCACAATCGGATTATAGGGACTGGGGCTGACCCAGCTAATCAGCACGCGCAATAAAAGAATCCACCAAAAAATTTCCAATACAGCTGATAGCACGTAGGCTAACGCACCGATAAAATTGGAGATAATAAACATCCACCGCTCCTTTCAGGATCATCCGGAAACAGGATTCACCTTTTCCTGACTATGATTAACCGCCACAATCGGGAATGGAATAACAATCCCTTCCCGGGCAAAACGCTTATGAAGACGTTTGATAAATTCATGCTTTAAGAGATAATTGTCAACAAACTCATGCACCCGCAAGATTACACTGAAATTAATACTAAAGTTGTCAAAGGTATGATAACGGATAAACGGATCAAAATCTCTGACCGCTCCGACCACATCCTGCAGCGTGGCCTTGGCCTCCTCCACCGTCACGCGTTCCACAAATTCCAAATCCGATTCATAATGCACCCCCACCTGCACCAGAACTGACATCTCTTTTTCAGGATAGTAATAATTTGTAATCTTGGAATTCACCAGACTCTTATTCGGCATCACAACCATATTATTGGCCAGCATCCGGACCCAGGTCGAGCGCCACCCGATTTTATGAACGTAACCCTCCTCACCGGATTCCAGCTTCACAAATTGCCCGACCTGTATCGGCTTGTCAATGATCAACTGAACCCCGGCAAAAAAGTTTTCCAAAGTCGGCTGCAAGGCCAAAGCAATCGCTAAAGATCCGACTCCCAGAGACGCCAAAATCGGGGTAATGGAGACTCCGAAACTGTCTAACAAAATCAAAAGTCCCAACCCCAGGACAATCGCGCGAATAACACCCCGCATAATACCACCCGAGGCCCGGATAAAATCCACTTTATTCGCGTAAATCTTCAACAATGCATTGCTCAATCGATCAAAAAACAAAATGATCGACAAAATCGCCGTAACTTTAAATCCGATTAAAAAATAATTTGTCATATCCTGGTTTGCGACCATCGGCATCATGCGTTCCACAACGACCCCGCCGCTGACAAAAACGAGCAAGGTCAATGGAAAATCCATCGACTGGATCAACACATCATCAATCTGCGTCCTGGTCCGCCGGCAGGCCTCCCGCAAAATCCGGAATAAAATCCGTTTGGAAAAAAACAGCAATGTCACCCAGAGAAAATACGCGACCGGAACAACAAACCAGGCCCTGACCGCTATCCCGAAAATATTAATCACTTCCATATCCCGACGCTCCTTTCCACACCTTAAAACACCTTGAATAAATTTCCATCAATTACCCTCTGCTCGATCCGGTTCAAAAGACGGCGGGTTGAGGCCGCCAATTCCTGCAATTCCCCCAGCATCACCCCGATACGGTCCGATGTCTCCAGCAAAGCATCTGCGCTATTTTCAAAGGCTTCCGCCAGCTCCTGAGCCTCCAACGGATCTTCCCCGATCAATGAAACCGTCAGGCTTTCCCGGTTAATCGACGGATTGACCGAAATCTCAATCATTTTTTCTCCTAAAACCCCTTCAGTGACAATCGTAATATTCTCCAGCTTGCGCAGCTGCGCCTCGTATTTCTTATACAAACTCAGCGTGACGCGGACCGCCCGTCCGTGAACCTCTTCTTCAATAAAATCAATATCCTCGACGGTTCCGACTGTCACCCCGGAAAGCCGGACCGGCGACCCCAGCATCAGCCCTCCCACCCGATGAAACAAAACCGTCATATGAATTTTCGGTTCTGTGAATCCCTTCTCCAACCCGATCGTAAAAACGACAAAGACGATCAAGGTAATACAAAAAAACAAAAACACCCCCGCTGTAATTCTCTTAATCTGATCTCTTTGCTGCATAACCCCTCCGGTGTTTATCGCGCCTTAACGCGAAACCTCACTGGCGCGCAAAAACTTTCTCACAAACTCATCCTCGGAATCAATAAACTCCTGCGGCGGGCCCTCTTTCAGAATGCGTTTATCTTTTAACAAAATCAGTCGATCCGCAATCCGAAAAGCATTCGGCATATCGTGAGATGTAATAACCGTCGTGCTATCAATTTTCCTTGAGATATCCCGAATCAAATCGGTAATCTCACGGCTCTTAATCGGGTCCAGACCCGATGTCGGCTCATCACACAAAAGAACACGGGAATCCAGGATAACCGCGCGCGCCAGGGCCGCCCGTTTGTTCATCCCTCCGCTTAATTCCGACGGCATTTTATCCCGGGCCGGTCCCAGCCCGACAGAATCCAAAAGGGCGTCGGTCCTGGCCCAGATTTCTTTCCAGGACAGGCGCGTATGCTCGCGCAGCGGAAAAGCCACATTTTCCCGCACACTAAGAAAATCGTACAAGGCACCATCCTGAAACAAATATCCGATCTCTTTCCGCACTCGCAGTAAACGTTTTTCCGGTAAAGACGTAATTTCGACTCCGTCGATCGTAATCCGGCCCTCATCCGGCTTCTCCAAACCGATCAGATGCCGCAGCAGCACACTCTTTCCGGATCCGCTTTCTCCCAGTAAAACCACGATCTCTCCGCGACCGATCTCAAAACTGATATCCGAAAGAATCTCCTGATCGCCATAAAATTTTGTCACATGGGTGACCCGAATCACGTTTACTCCCCGGGTGAAAAAATACGAAATTTATTCCGTCCGAATTTTGTAAAAATCTTCCGGTAAGGACGGACATCAATTTTCTGAACAAAAAACGGTACATCACGATAAGCCCCCTTGAAATACACCTCGGAATCCAGCAACACGTCGAAACGATCCTCCGGATACCATTGTTGTCCTTCATACACAATCGGTTCTCCATCCTGAATCCACTGCGCCTCCTGCTCGGGAATCTGAAACATCGCCATCTGACCGGCATTCTGTTCCAGATGCGAACATCCGGCCAGGCCCAAGAGAATGGCCATCATCACAATTTTCTTCATCCCGGCCTCCTTATCCCCAAAACGTTAAAATAATCTTCGTCAAAATTGTATTGGACACGACCACGGTAATATACGAAAAGGCTACAGCCCGGGTCGTGTATTGTCCGACGCCCAATGATCCGCCTTTGGTCACAAATCCCTGATAACAGCAAATCCAGGAAATCAGCATGGAAAAAACCAGTGTTTTAATAAATCCACTAAAGAAATCCACATAATTCACGGCCTTGAGCGTTTGCTGAATATAGCTGACCCCCGGGATACCGGCATCAAAGACGCTGATCACATAGCCCCCAAGCATTCCGAAAATTTCAGATAAAACGATCAGCCCCGGCAAAACCAAAAAACACGCGACCATCCGCGGCACAACCAAATATTCAATCGGATCAATTCCCAATGTCCGTGTCGCCGTAATCTGATCGTTGACATTCATCGTTCCGATCTCCGCGGTCATACGTGCCCCAGCCTTTCCCGAAAAAATAAATGACCCGAAGACCGGCGACAGCTCCCGCACCAATGACAAAGCGACCAAATGCGCCACAAACTCCTTGGCTCCAAAACGCGCCAGCATAACATACCCCTGAAGGGCCAGGACCGCCCCCGTTGCAAATGACGTCATGGCAATAATGACCGCTGACTCAATCCCCTGCTCATGCACCTCTTTTAAGACCTCTCCCCATCGAATCCGTCCCCGCAGAACACACCACAAAACGTCTTTTAAAAAAATCAACGCCCCGCCCAAACCGCATAAAAATTCTGCCACAATTGTCAGCATACCTGTTACCGTTTCTTTTTTTTAATCCAAAGATCTTCCAGCTCCTGCGTAATCTGATTCTGCACAGTGCTGGAAATTCGCTCCGGGTTTCCGGCTGACGCGGTCTCATTCCGTCGAGACTGTGCCCTTCGACCGGCACTTAAAAAACGCTGCACCGACCATCCGTCCGCACCGAGCTTGCGGATATAGGCCGTAATTTCACGATCATTCGTGACGACAATCACCCGGCGGGCATCTTGCGACGACTCCACAAGCCGTTTGATATACTCATCGGCTGTTTCGCCGGATGTAAAAATACACCGAAATTCACCGGAGAGAGACGGCCCCCATACATCCGGCTGACCGTCAAAGATCACCGTGACATGATTGCGAGGACTCCCCTGTGGTCGGCGCAATCGCAGGATATCCATCAAGGCTTCCCGGCCGGCCTGCAACGATAAATCAGCCAGATCATCACAGCACTTAATAATGTTATATCCGTCCAGAATATATTCCCGCGCCATTTCATTTCCTTCCCCGGGAAGCCTCATCCGGCACAGCATCGGCCTGATTATTCGTCACCAGAAAGAAAATCCATCCTCCGACACCGATGAAGACCATAAACGCAAAATCCAGTAAGCCGATACTCACCCCGATCCCGGAGGCCACCCCCAAAGGAATCAATAAATATTCCAACGCTCCTTCCCGGAATCCAAGCCCTCCGATCGACGGGAAGGCTGACGCCAGGCAGGTCATCGGCGTAAAAATCAAAAAGTAAAAAAACAACACATCCTGATGCAGGGCCTTTGCCAGGGCCCAGAATGTCACAGCCAGCAATCCCTGACCCAGACAGGCAATCCCCACCGCAGTGATCAGAGCCCGCTTGCGGTCTTTCAGCAGAGCAATATCGAAATGCATCTGAATCACTGCGTCCCGGATTTTAGGAAAAAAATGAAACACCCGGCAAAAAAACCGGTAAAGGCCTTCATGAAACAGCACACTACCGATCGCCGATAATCCCAGAGCCATCGCTCCCACAGCAATCCAGACCACCGGCTGAGATACGAGTCGGTATCCGGCCATCAACGCCAATGAACAGACAATGACCACCGCTGCGTAACCGCTTAAACGATCCAGCAAAACCGAGGCCACAATTTTGGGCTTGTCCTGCGCGTTAGCGCATAACCCGACGGTTTTAATCACATCCCCGCCGATCGCCGTCGGAAGAAACAAATTTCCGAAGAGCCCCAGAAAAAAATAGCGTGTCAGATTCAGCCAGGGCACCCGAAGGCCCAGGGCGCTCATCAGGACACGCCAGCGCAATAACAGCAAATAATGAATAATTCCAAACGGAATCAATGCCAGGACAATATATCTGAGATCAGCCGACAGAATCAATTCCGCCAAGGCCTCTTTTTGATCCATATGGACAAACAGCCACCACAACAAGCCCGCGCTCAAGACCATCCGCGCCATAAACGACAACAGCCCTTTCACCTTTTGGTTCATGTCCGGCTCCCGTCCTGGACCACACAACTTTGATAGGATGATTCAGCTAAATACGAACTCCGGACCAACGGGCCGCTAAAGACATGCCGGAATCCCAGCGCCAAGGCCTGCGCCTGATACCGCTCGAAAACCTGCGGCGCGACAAACCGCCGAACCGGCACATGGCGAGCCCCCTGCGTCGGGGCCAGATACTGTCCGATGGTCAGCATATCACATCCGACCGCCTTAAGATCCTTCATCAAATCTTCAATCTCATCTTCGGTCTCGCCCAGTCCCACCATAAATCCGGACTTGACCAATAGTGTCGGATCAAAATCGTTTATCATGCGCAAAACATTCAGGGATCTCAAGTAATCCGCCCGGGGTCTGACGGTCGAAAACAACCGTTTCACCATATCAACATTGTGCCCCAGCACATCCGGACGGGCCTCGGCAATCGCACGTACCAAATCGGACCGGCCGGAACAATCCGGAACCAATAACTCAATCTTAACATCAGGCCGCCGCGTCCGGATTTCCATCATAGTCTGAATAAACTGACCGACACCGGCATCCGGAAGATCATCCCGGGTCACCGACGTAATCACCACATACTTCAGCCCCAGCTCGCAAACAGTCTGCGCCACACGAACCGGTTCCCGGGGATCAACGGCACCCGGGCTTCCGCCTTCAACAGCACAAAAACGGCACTGCCGCGTACAGACACTGCCTAAAATCATAAACGTCGCCACTCCCCGGCCCCAGCACTGTCCCATATTCGGGCACCGGGCATGTTCACAGACCGTGGTCAGGGCCTGAGCGCCTAAAAGACTTTTCATAGCCCGAACTCGTCCGGCATCCGGAATCTCCTGGTGAAACCAGGTCGGCAAGGCAGAAACGCCCGCACCGTTCTTTCGTTGATGAATCATAGTCATGATGAAAATCGCTAGAATTGAAGATCCGGAAACAGGGCCTTTAAAGACGCTTGTTCCCGGGTATCGGCATAATCGACAATCAATTTGCCGTCAAGGTGATCGCACTCATGCTGAATGGCCCGCGCCAAAAGCCCGGAACCTTCCAACTCTGTCGAAACACCGTATTCATTTAAAAACGTCACACGAATCCAGTCCGCCCGCCGAACCTTAACGCTGCCGTTGGGAACACTCAGACATCCTTCTTCCATACAGCCGGATCCCCGTGTTTCCACAATCGAGGGATTAATCAACGCCCGCGGCCCCTTCCCGACATCAATCACAATAATCCGCTTATTAATCCCGACCTGGGGTGCGGCCAATCCCACACCATCCTCCTCATACATCGTTGCGATCATCGCTTCAATCAAAAGCCGTTCCCCCGGACCGACCTCCGGCACCTCAACAGAGGGTTTACGTAGACACGGATCACCAATCGTTCGAATTGTCAAAACAGGTTTTTTCATATTGAATTCCTACGGATTAACTATGCGCACTGATCCGGGACTTAAGTTTATTCTGCGTATCCACATGAATAATCTGTGTCTGATACGCCTCAGCCTCTTCCGGCGTCATCAACGCATAACTTAAGATAATAATTTGATCCCCGATCGCTCCGCTGTGAGAGGCCGGACCGTTCAGACAAATCACACCCGAAGAACGTTCTCCGGCAATCGCGTAGGTTTCAATCCGGGATCCGTTATTAATATTTAAAACATCAACCTTCTCACCGGGCACAATCCCGACTTCATTTAATAAATCTTCATCAATAGTAATACTGCCCTCATAATAAAGTTCGGCCTGAGTAATCGTGGCATAGGCGATCTTTGATTTACAAAACTGAATCAGCATAAACGTCCTCCTTGAACGCAACATCTTTCGCACGGCACACGCAACGAATCCGAATATTTCGAAGTCGTCCTGTCATAAACCGGCAATTTTTTCGGCTACAATTTTTCCAGAATTTTTTCCCGCAGCTGATCTTTCGTCATAACCCCGACAAGCTGCTGGACAACCTGCCCGCCTTTAAATAAAATCAAATTCGGAATCGACATGACCTGAAAACGAGCCGCAATCGTCTGAACATCATCCACGTCGGCCTTGACGACCTTAACCCGACCGTCCAGTTCCGCAGAAAGCTCATCAATCACCGGCGAGAGCATCTTGCATGGACCGCACCATTCCGCATAAAAATCAACCAAAACAGGCATCTCCGACTTCAAGACCTCTGCGTCAAAATCCTGAGCTGTCACCTGACCTGCCTCCATAACCTCTCCTCCCACCGAATCGAGAGCCCCTGTTACAGAGATCCCGCAAATGCACATTTATTATTATAAAGTTTTTTAATTATATACAGGCGAGGGAACTGTCGCAAGAATAAAATACGCCGAAGTCAATCCAGCCATGAATCCAAGCTCAAAGCCTTTGTCCTGGAAAGAGTTCGAAGAAGCCCGTAGGCGGTCAGTAAAATCATCCAGTCCAGCGCGAAGGTCACCCATAAAGGAAAATGAAAAAGATCGCCAAAACAACCGCAATCAACCAGCGGCAACTGGCGAATCATACCCTGCCCCACAATCACAATAAAGCCACAGGCCATCGCTCCGGTCCCAAGCAAGGCCCATCGAATCCAAAGCCCCAGGATTAAAAACACGCCGATAAACAGTTCTATCCAGGGAAAAACTGCCGCAATCAGCTCGGCCAGCTCCTGTAGGGGAATAATCTCATAACTCTGAATCGCATACAAAAAATTCTCCATCGGGCTCAAAAGCTTCTCTGTTCCGGAGATAATAAAAATCAATCCCAGAATCCATCTCAAAATAACAACAAAATTCAACCGCGCTTTCATTGCGTTCCTTCCGTTGTCAACGGCAACTTCTTCTCAGAATCCATAATCCGTTTCAGCTCATCCGATAAGCGCCTGGCTCCAACAACCATATCGCCATTCACAAAATATGTCGGCGTTGCATCAACGCCCAGATCCCTGCCCTGCTTCTTAACGTCCATAATCTGATCATATAATTTCGGATCATTCCAGCAGGCCTCCAAAGCGACGACGTCCAGACCCTGATCCTGTGCGAGCGCTAAAAGTTTCGCTTCCGGATTCACCGACCTGATCCATTCCGACTGCGTTGCCATAAGCGCATCATGAACCTCCCAAAACTTTTTCTGCCTCAAAGCGCATTCCGCAAATCGTGCCGTCAATGCCCCATGGGACAAGTGAACCGGATAATACCGCACCTCCAAAAAAACCTCCCCGGGATGTTCCTCCATAAAGTTCCGAAGCCATCGCGATCCGTACGCACAAGGACCGCAGCGAAAATCAATATATTCAATAATATGGATCGGCGCCCCGGGATTCCCTTTAACCCGACGGGAAATCGGATCAGAAAAATCCGATTGCGAAAACGTGGACAGAGACCTTGCCCCCTGAATCATCAAGACCGGAACCAAAATCACCATCAGTGTGACTACCAATTTTTTCAGAATCTTTCGCATAATAGTATTTATATTACTCATGATATGCTTGCTGTCAAGATTCCACCCCAAATAAAAAATGATCCGCGAGGCAACTCAACAGCGCACCCCGCGAATCTTGTCTGTCAAAAACTGCAAATAAAATCCTGATCAAAAAGGATTAGACGGACTACGAATTCTGATCTTCGTTGATACTGTCCCGGTAAGGAAAACGGATGATAAAACATGCCCCCTGGCCCTCACGGGATTCCACGACAACATCCCCTTTATAGCGCTGGATAATCATAAAAATAGTACTCAATCCAAGCCCTGTTCCCAGACCGTCTTCCTTGGTGGTAAAAAACGGATCAAAGATCTTGGACAAAATCTCTTCCGGAATACCGCAGCCGCTATCCTGAACCCGGACAATCCCCCATTGACGATCTTCAGAAATCTCTGTGGTAATAAAAATTTCTCCCTCATGCTCAATCGCATCCACCGCATTATTCAGCAGGTTCACGAAAACCTGCTCTAACAGAACCTCCCCGCCCAGACACAGAACCGGCTCTGACAAAAACTGCACCTTAAAATCAATTGTCTTGTCTTTATCCCGATTGCGCGATAATAACAAGGCATTCTCAATAACCCGGTGAAGATCAATCCATTCTAATTCTTCATCTGAAAACCGGGAAAATTTCAAAAGCTCAAGAATCACATTATTGGCCTGCATCGCAGAACGTTTGATCATCCGGATCTTGTTCATCACCCCGTCATCCGCCGGCATCTTCTTATTGACCAGCAGTCCCTCCGCTGCCAGTTGAATGATCGCCAACGGATTTTTCACCTCATGGGCTATTCCGGCAGCCAACTGGCCCACCGACTGCATCTTCTGACTCTGACGAAGCTGCTGCTCCATCTCATACTGATCTGTTAAATCTTCTACAATTCCCAGAAGGAAAATCGGATTTTTCCGCTCATCCAAAATCGGAACTTTTGTGATCCGCAGACGCTTCTTGCCTTCGGCCGTCTGCATCTCTTTGCGTTCGACCTGCCGGACATCGATACGCCGCACAACGTCCCGATCATCCTGCGCGTGCATATCCGCCACGTGCGTCTCAAACAGATCATGACCGGTTTTCCCCAAGACCTCATCCCGATAAAAACCAAAAATCTTATTCATGGAACGGTTCCAGATGACAAAACGATACTCATCCTGAATGTCCTTCACAAAAACGCCCACAGGCATATTTTCAATCAGCAGACGAAACATATCTCTGTGGCGCGCCAATTCCTGCGTCCGAGTCTTCAGTTCCGTAATATCGCGGTGAAGCCCGATCATACGCAGCGCGTGGCCTTCTTCATCCCGATCAATCACATGCCCCTGATTCTGAATCCATTTCCAGTCACCGCCTTTTGTCTTCATACGAAATTCTTCGCGATACGTGAAGACCTCGCCGCAAAGATATTTATTCATCATCTTCAAAACCCGCTCTTTATCTTCAGGATGGATCAAATCATGCCAGGTTTCAATCGTATGGGGAAGGGCATGCGGAGAGTATCCCAGCATACGAAACCAGATATCATTCAAAAAAATCTTACCCGACTGAACTTCCCAGTCATACATGCCCAGATACCCGCCCCGCACCGCTAAATCCAGCCGTTCCTTGGCCCTTAAGAGTTCATCCTGCATCGCCTTTTTCTTGATAATACTAAAAATCATTTCCGCACAAATTTTTAACGAATCCAGCGACTCGGCCGCTTTCTCCCGAGGCTCGGTTCCAAAATTCATCCCGATAAATCCGACAAATTCTTCTCCATCAAAAATCGGAACAATCGCAACGCTACTGACACTAAAATCCCGGCAGATTTTCTTCAAACCCTCAAGGGCCAAATCCTGATCGTCGCAATGAAACAACGCCGCCGACGCTCCGTCCTGACGGAACCGCTCCCGCCACCAGGACAACCGCGACAGAAAAAATGACTCTGCGAAATCCCTGCAGAAGGAACAGTCTTTCTCACAGGGAGACGAATAAAATTCTTCGGCAGAGCCGCTATCATCCACAATATAAAAATATAAACAATCCGCCGCGAAAAATCCGCGCAACTCATTGAGTGACATGCGAACATTCTGATCAACCTCACTTAACAGCCCCAGGGCCAAACGCTGAGAAACATTTTTAACAATTCGCTCCAAACCGATCTGGTGTTTCAAAGAGGCTTCCAGTCTTTTCTTTTGCGTTAAATCCGTTCCGATCATTAAAATTTCAAAAATCTTTCCCTGATCATCACAAAGCCCTTTCACCGACCACTGAATCCAAACCCTTCGTTGATCTCTCGTCAGACAATCCTCTTCATAAAAATGAAACTCATCCGGATTGCGGCAAACCGACCCAATCCTGTCCTTAATCTGCCGCTGATTTTCCTTATCATCCTCCTGAATGGACCCCACAAAAAACCGATTCTCGATTTCCTCCGCCGAATAACCGAAAAACTTTTGCGCATACTCATTCACATATGTCATCCGTCCATCAAGACCAATCTTAAGAATAATCGAATTGGCCTGATTGATCAGATCCCGAAATCGTTTCTCACTGACCTTGAGTTTTCGTTCATTCGCCAGACGCCGCGTCACATCATGAAAAAAACCGACAATAAAATCCTCTCCTTTACTGGCGTCATGACGCAGCGACAACTGAAGCTCCATATCACGAATCGTTCCGTCCTGCCGATAAAACTGTTCCTGCGAGGATACCCAGACCTGCTTTCCGTTATACAACTTCTTCAGCAGGTCGTCCCGTCGCTCCTGATTGACATAAAAATCCCGCAGACCGTTGGGACTCTCATTGACTGCCTTTTTAAAATCCTCCACCGAAGAAAATCCGGCAATCTGGGCCGATACTGGGTTTGCAAAAATCAACCTCCCCTGATAATCTGTCTGAATAATTCCGATCGGCGCGATATTCAACAACTGCCGATAATCCGGATCAATCGTATCCAGAGAGCGCAAAAACGTAATGATCTCCGACCCCGGAGACCGGTCGTCCTTCAAGATGATCATGACAAGACGCAAGACAGCGAAACAGACCGCAACAACAAGGATTGATACGACAATCCATTCTGCCGGAAAAACAAACCCGGAAAGCCCCTGAATTCGCAACAGACCGTCGCCAGATCCCCCTCCGCCATAACTCCTGACGATAAGACTCAAACAAAAGACCAAAACCGCAAAAACAGCCACCCCAAAAACCATACGAAAAATATGTGCTCGTTTATTCATACAATCCATTCCATCCCATTGATCCCGTTAAAATTCAGCCTGCACCTTAACCCCAAAAAAAACACCGTCATCGGCGACAAGCTTGCCGCCGTTTTCAAGATATTCATAAGTTCTGCCGAAGGCCCACCCGGCCGCCATCTGAATCCGACTCGTCCGGGAAACGGCATAATCAGCCCCAAGCCCGACATGCCACTCCTGAATCTTGACTACATCGCCTTTACGGGATCCCTGCGTCAGCTCAAACTCGTCATGATAGCCACTCATCAAACACCTTAAGGTCAATCGATCGTTGACCCGATAATCCAGCGACGGCTCATCCGACAAAATATGAAGGCTCCATCGCTCGTTAAAGACATACTGCACGCCCACAAACGGAACCACCGCCTCATCATAACCGGGACGCACAATCGTCCCCGCCGCCAAAATCGTCTGATCCTTCCGGAATGCCGCATAGACCTTATGCCTGGAACGAAACGCCCCGCTGTGAAACGCATGATCCTGGGCTGTTTGCCAGTATGCCCCGGAATCAAACCCTAAAAAAAATGTCCGGCCTTCCATAAACGGCATCGGAAACTTTGTTCCAATCATTAAACCCTTACTCTGCAAAGACGGCGGGAGATCCACATTTGTTCCGTCGTGAATCATATAATGATCCAGTGATGCTGAAAACTCCAGCGGAAGACCACTGGAGTGCTTATAGATTCGTTTAAATTTTAATCCTGTCCGGGCAACCGACACGCCTCCTTCCTGGGCCGAAACATCCGTCGACGCCACAAAATCCTGGATCTGAATAATCTCCCAGGGAGACGCCGCATTCCACTCTGAAAAATTCGCCTGTGCCAGGGCGTTAAAACAGCCGAAACTCCCATACACACTCACGACCGCTAAAAACAGCAAACCGGTCCTATTCATCTCTCTCCCCCTTTATTTACGCGAAACAAACAACAACCTATCCCCCCTGAGCCTCTTCCTGTCGAAAAATCGTTTCCGCCAGCGTCTTGAGTTCCTGCGATGTAAACGGCTTGGGCAACGTGGCCGTCACATGATACTTTTCAATCATCCCCTCATGAAAGGCTGAAACCCGGCTATAATTCTCATCGGAATCCTGCGAAGAACATGATTCATCGTGCCCGCGCTCATCATGCTCATCCAAATAGACATCGCCGCCAAGGCCGCTCATCATGACCACCGGAGTTCTTTCGAATTCCGGCCGGGAACGCAAAAACTGCAAAACTTGATCTCCGCGAACTTCCGGCATCAGAAAATCCAGAAAGATCAAATCAGGCTTTTCCTGAAGCGCGATTTTTTGCGCCTCCTTGCCGCTATTGGCCGTCACGACGTCATACAGGCCCGTCGATAAAAAAATATGCTCCAGCAGCATCGTCAAATCAATCTCATCGTCCACGACCATAATTTTCTTCTTCATGACCTTTCACCTTCCGTAACGGATATGACCGGCAACCGGATCAAAAACACCGTGCCTGCGCCGACCTCACTGCGCACCTCAATATGCCCCTGATGACGCTCCACAATCGAACACACCGTACTCAATCCCAATCCGGTTCCGAATCCCAACTCTTTGGTGGTATAAAACGGCTCAAAGATTTTATCCAATTTGTCTTTGGCGATACCGCATCCCTGATCGCTAAGCGTGATCACAGCTTGATGAACCGACATATCCAAAAACGTCTCGACGCGAATCCGGCCGCCCGCCGGGCTCGCATCAACAGCATTAATCAACAAATTAAAAAAGACCTGCTGCAATAATGTGCGCCCTCCATTCACCGCCACCCACTCAGGGCAGCGGAAATCAGTCTCAAAGACGATGTTTTTGATTCCCGCATGATTATGCACAAGGGTTAAGGCGGACTCAATAACCGACTGCAGTATCACCGGTTTAAACTGAACATCGGAAAATCTCGAAAAATTCAACAACTCGACAACGACCTTATTGGCCCGATCAGCGGCGTTTTTGACCATACCGATAAATTTTCGGGTCTTGTCATCCAGATCTTCCATCTGCGCTTCCATTGATTCAATACTCAGAAGAATAATCGTCAGCGGATTTTTAATCTCATGGGCCAAACCGGCGGACAACTGTCCGATCGCCGCCATTTTCTCATTCTGAATGACCTGCCGCTGCGCCTCTTTCAAATCTTCATTCGTCTTATGCAGATCATCGTTTAACAACATCAGATCTTCCGTGCGTTTTTGCACCTGATCCATCAGCGTTGTCTTGTGCGTCTCCAGCTCCCCGACTTTTCTTTTAAGGGCCTGACGCATAATTTCAAAATTGGTCGCCAGCATCCCGATTTCATCCGCCCGACGGATTTCCATCGGAACATCAAAATCTCCCTGGGCGATCCTTTGCGAAACCCGAATCAGTTCCATCACCGGATGCATCAGATGCCTCAAGAGAAAAAACAGGACGAACATTGTCAGCCCGAAGATAACAATCATCACCAGGAACAATGACTTTTCAACTCCCACAACATTCTGATATTTCATCTCAATCGGAAGTGTAAAGACAACCAGCCAGTTCCATGGGGGAAATATCCTGAAGGAGCTCCAATACGTGCCGCCATCCGAATCGGAATACTCAATCTGTCCCTGTCCGCGGCGAAGCATGGTCTGAATCGCCTTTCCCGGAATATCCGCCCGCGCGCCCTCCGGCATGAACGGATGCATGACAATGCGGCCCCGGGAATCCAGAATCATCGGGTACGACGAAACCCCTTCCCAGTAATACATCTGCCGCAACAAAGGAATAATGTGCTGACGAATTTCTTGCTGATCCGCCGGTTGTTCGGAAGCCCGCTGAAAGTCATTATGATATTCCTGAAGCTTGAACATCATCGTTTCCAGCTTATGAGAAAAAATCTGTTCCTGCTCCCGATCGGTCAAATCATACATCTTTTGAGATGAGACCAGCAAAACCGCCAGGATCGCGCAGGAAAATACCACCGAGACAAAGATAAAAAATTTATTCTGGACAGACACTCAAGCACCCCCTGAACATCACCGACCGGATTCCAAAATCATCTCAATCCGCTTCAGACACAAATTCATATGAAACGGCTTGGTCATATAGTCATCAGCCCCCAAATCCAGCGCCGTCTGGACATCGACCTCGGCATTCTTGACCGTCAACATAATGACCGGAATGCGTCTGAGCAGCGGATCATTCTTTAAAATTCCAAGCAATTGAAAACCGTCTGTTCCCGGCATGACCACATCCAGCAAGACCAAACTGGGATTAACCCGTCGGATCAGCTCCAGTCCGCTATGCCCGTCCCGCGCGGCCAAGACTTTGTATCCATTATTTTCCAGGCCTTTCTTCAACAAACGGATCGTCGATTCATCGTCATCAATCGCGACAATGGAACCCCGTTTAATATACTTCTCCAACCGTTCCAAAAAAAGATCCGGCTGATACCGGCCCAGACTCTCAGTCGCCCCCTCATCCAAACAAGCCCGCACATATAGCGACATGGCCAGCTCTTCCTGTTGAATACTGGAATTCTGCATCTCGGCCGGAAGAAAATAATTAAAGATCAAAATCGGAACCTTGCGGAATTGCGGCATCTGCCGAAGGATATGGACAATGGAACTGGAACTCATGTCAATCATGCGACTTTCCATGATAATGACATTCGGAAGAAATAAAACGGCTTTTGAAATGACCTGTTCACCGAACAACACGAAATCGGTGTGGCACCCTTCGGCATCCAATTGCGTGCGCATCCGCTGAATACATTCTTCATGCCGTCCGATAATAAGCACTCGCTTATAGACATGATTTTTCACCGGTGCCCGAACGCTGAGAATCCGGCGAACCTCTTCAAGAAACGCGCTCTCCTGGACGGTTTTGGACAAGAATCCCTGGGCTCCCAGCAGATCAAAGATTTCTCCCATCTTTTGCCGGTCGCCCAAAATTAATATCTTAACCGGCGGTCCGAACGGTGAACCTTTGATCTTTTTCAACAACTGCATTCCATCCAGGCGGGGCGCCAGGGCGTCCATGATAATGAGTTCCGGAAAAAAATGCTCAATCTGCGTATACGCCGCTTCTCCATCAGACACGGCCTTGACCCGGTATCCGGAGGATTCCAGCCACTGCAACAACACATTTTGCAGCTTTTCCTCCTGCTCGACAAGCAAAATCTTCTTTGGTTCGCTCATCCGCCTCCTTGGATCCTGCCTTGCGACAGACCTGCCTCAGCTGAAGACCGCCGATAATCACATAATCAATCGGAAATCCGTCACAGCTGTTTTCATTAAAAAGGTTTCCGCCTGATTATCCGGAAACATTCACTGTAACTCCATAAAATCATTAGAGTTAAAACAAACCTATCTTAACATGGCCTCCCGGAAACTTCCATATTTGATCCCGAAAAATTAACCTGTCCAAAATAACACCCGGCGCTCTTCACGGAATATGAGATGTGCCAAAAAATGATCCCGTGGAATCCACGTGGGTGATCATCCGGTATGAATGGTTTTATTCGTCATCACGAAGGCGCTCAATGATTGTTAACGATTCGTCGATCGTTCCCATCGCTTCCCGCAAAATTTCCTGCGACATATTCAGAAGGGTCTGTTCATCATAACAGGCGTACGTTCCGTCCTCCCGGCTTAAAATAAAATTCTCACACTTATTGCGCATGATCCCCATCAAATTCAGCAACTTATGACACCCCGTGTGACGGAAAGAAGCGGAGGGCGAACAAGACCCCGACGACGATTTTTGAGAATGATCACAACTCTTTGCCGTCTCCCCACTGATCTGACCGGTCATGCGCATAAGCATTCGACCGAGATCATCAAGAATAATCGGTTTATGAAAATATCCGTCAATGCCAAACGACCGGATCTCTTCAATTCTTTCCGGAGAAAACATTTGGCCGGTAATCATAATAACCCTGGTGGCCTGGTTGGTTCGGCGCAGTTCCTGAAGCACCTCCTGCCCATTCAAATCTTTTAAGGAGAAGTCCAGAATCATCATATCCGGTGCGGAGACTTGAATCAGACGAAGAGCCTCCAGACCGCTGGCAGTCGTAGAAACCTGAAAACCTCTACGCCCTAAATACGCTTGCAGCGTGGCGGCAATATCCGGCTCATCTTCAACGATTAGAATTTTTGAAATCATAGAATTCACAAAAAAAGTATATCATATCGATTTAACCCGATTTGTTCTTTTTTCAAAAATCTCACCAGGCTCCTCAGGCGGGATACAGCTCCCGCCATTAAAGCAAATCTTCAAACAACGTCACATCCGGCCGTTCCATAATTCTCTTGCCGTAAGGAAGATAATCCACCACCTGCCCTTGATCCATGACAATATCAAAGACCTCTTTCTCCTTTTTCTTATCCAAGAGTGACAACACCCGGCGAATAGTTCTTTTGTTCGTTAATCGCACCATAACACGAACATTCTGTAATTCCAGATTATTTAGAATAAGAAGGACTTTCATAATCAATACCCTTATTGCTTTGAGTCAGAGCTTATTTGACTTCTTGTCATCACAACATACGGAAAATTATCTCCCGGAACCAGATCTGTATGAAATCCACGCATCTTCTCATTTCTTTTATTTCTCTTAATAGCGATCATGGATAATGCTAAAAATCCAATTGTTTTTATAATTTGATCCATTTTATCCCCTAGCTCAATCATCACGCACCTCCTTTCGTCTTCCAAGAATAACACCAGATATGACAAAAAACAATACATACAACAATATTTTGTCATATTCAGTCGGTCTCATAACATATTTTCAAATAATATGTTATGAAAAACCTGTTTGGTTTTTGGAAATTTATTTTTTAATATGACAAAATTAATTCAAAAATACAATATTTTGTCTTGACACAGTGGCCATTATCCACTAATCTTTTGACAAAGGATTTAATATCATGAAACTTTATGAAAAAATTAAAAAAATCCGGGAAGATATGGGCCTAACGATCCAGGACGTCCATGATCGCGGCATCATGATTTTTGGAGAAAACAAGGCCTTGAGTTATCGAACGCTGCAGCGCATTGAAAAGGGCCAACTCTCAAAATTTTCCTCTGTCCTGAAAATCTGCTGCGCCCTGGGAATCACCCTGGAAAAACTCATTCAGGAGACCGAGCTGGAAAATCGCATGGTCATCCGTAAAAATGAGCGCCTGGATGAATATACATATAATGATAAAGTCTACGCCAGTGTGACCAGCTGTCCGAGCCGAAGCTTTTTAGCGCTGGAGCTGACTCTGGAACCGGGTGGAACAAGCATGGTCGAACAAAGCCATCCGGAACAATCGTTTGAAAAGTGGATTTATATTGTGGAAGGCGCAATGATTTGCCATATCGGCAACGAACGATTTCTTTTAACGAAAAAAGATTCAATCTCCTTCAACAGCCGTATTTGTCATTATTTTGAAAATCAAGGATCTCGAAAATGCGTCTGCATCGTCATCCAAAATCCCAAACATTTTTAACCCTCTTTGGGTTTGAGCTTTCCCAGACTCAACAGCGTTGTCTTAAGCTTTTCATGAAACGCGGCCAGCGATATGGGCTTGGATAAATAATCCGCCGCCCCCATGCTGATAGCCCGACTGACAACCTCCGCGCTTTTCCAGGCGCTGATCACAATAATCTTTGAAGAAGGACTGGTTTCGCGAAGCCGGCCGATCACATCCAGACCGCTTAATCCCGGCATTTTAATATCCAGGAAAATAATATCCGGAGAATCGCGTTTGACCATCTCAATCGCCTCTTCCCCCTGCGCAGCCTCTTGAATCACACATTGATAACGATTGCTGATAAAATCCCGAATGGTCGCGCGGAACTCCGCCTCATCGTCCACCACCAGCAGCGACGGAACCTCCATACGGCCGCTTTGATCCAGCAAGTCGGCAATCTTTTGAACAACAACATCGCGAAGATAATTCCGGCTGAACGGCTTGGTTAAAAAGGCATCCGCTCCGGCGGCAAGCGCCGTTTCTCTGGTTTTCTGATCATGACGCGCCGTCACCATGATCACAATCGTTTCCGGGAAACGCCGCTTAATCTGTTCTAACAAAGTCTGTCCGTCGGCATACGGCATCACAATATCCAGAACGACAATCTGCGGACGCTCTTGTTCCATCACGCTCATCGCGTTGCGCGGATCAGTGGAGGTCAAAACGGAAAACCCGATATACGTAAATGTTTTTTGGATGACATCACACAAGCCCGGCTCATCATCAACCACAAAAATTTTGATCATCATCATCCCCTTTCATTACCAGCGTGTCCGCCGCGCACCGCCTGCCGCTGAAAAATTTCTCTAATCATAGCATCTTCCCCCGCGTTTGCCCAGATACGATCATCCTTAAAAAAATTCATTCTTCTGCGCCAAACTCACATCCACAAAAGATGACCGTCCTTCCCTCAACTGCATCTGAATCCGCCGTGTCTTAAAACCCGGTGCGGCTATCCGGATTAATATTGCTTCTTTTCGGTTCGGCAAAGAGCGCTTGATGTTTCCGGTAAAATAAAACCGGCAATGATTCCGATATTTCAGCGACGTCCGGCTCCCGCGAGCAAAGAACTCAAAGAATTTTCCGATCTCAATATTGGAAGATGTTAACGGCGAACCGTTCCGATTGAAAAACTCAACCGTCAATTCATCACAATGCACATCGCGATCCGCCTGCACACGCACATTTAAATCCAGAAGAAAGGTCTTAAAATCACCCAGACTGGAATCCATCTGTTCAACCGGCTCACCCAAAAGCACCCGCCACAAATAGGGGAAAACCGGATGCGCCGCGCTATCGGTCAAACAGCGTCGGGGGATCTGGGCAATCCCGGGAAAATTTTCCAGCTCCGGTAAAGGAGAACGGTGCATGGCATTGACCACCACATACGGCACCGCCATAACCTCCCGGACCCGATCCAAAGACATCATATCTCCGTCAACATAATCCATCCCCAACGACTGCGCATACAAAAAATCAAAACGAGCACTGGCCAACGGCACTGCACCGTCATCTTCGTATTGACGTGTGCCGCACACAATAATCCCTAAAGGATTCAGCAAATCCGCCACACCCACCACATTTAAAAACTTCACCTGTTTTAATAGATATTGAATCGACGCCTGATACTGCGGATCAATCATCGCCATACGCAATTCAAAAATCAAATCACTGCCGAAGGCCATCTGATCCAACTCCTGACGTCCGAAGGCCAGCGGAACCTCAATCCCCAGACGATCCGCCAGAGCCTTAACCTCACTGCCCCACTTGGCTGTCTTGGCTCCCCAAAACGGCGTTCCTAATGTGATAAACGAATCCAGATGCTCCAATATCCCGGGCGCGCTGAAGCCCTCATTGCCCATCAACGACTGAAACATCCAGATTGAACCGACCAATCCACCCTGGGAATGCATAATGAGTGAAATCTTGTCCTCCGGACCAAAGTCCGGCGCATCGGTGAAGGCATTAATGACTTGTGCGATATCCCGGGCAAAATCATAGGCCGTCTTCATGTCATTGCCGGTTTCATATTCAATATTCTCGATACAATAAATCCGTGATGGATCTTTGCGGGCAAGCACTCGCGGCAACGCCTGCGCCATATAGCCGAAATGCGTCCGATCCCCGCTGATTCCATGAATCAAAAAAATCATATGCCTGGATTTCCTGGAAGATATTCCCGCCATTTGCCAACGCCCCCTTCAATCGTTAGAAAATACACCCTGCGTTTATCGCCGAGACTCAACCCATTCTGCGGCCAGTTGACGAACCCTCTTTAAATCGGTTTTACCGGATCCCAAAAGCGGAATGGACTCAATATAAAAAAAGTTTTCCGGTTTGGGAATCCATAAATTCGGCAGACCCTTCTCCGCCAGATGCCGGCAAACCTCTGCCGGATCCAGCACGACCGTATGCAGAACCATCAAACGCTCGCCCTTCTTGTCATCAGGCAATGCCGTTACCGCACACACCGGATCACTCTGCTGCAAAAGGGCCTGAATCTCTTCTTCCACTTTAACATGCGGAACCATCTCGCCCCCGATCTTGCTGAAACGAGAAATACGATCGGTAATTTTAATAAACCCATCCCGGTCAATTTTCGCAACATCACCGGTCACATACCAGCCGTCCCGGATGACCTCAGCAGTCTTGCCCGGATGATTTAAATATCCCTTCATGACATTGGCTCCCTTGATCAATAATATTCCCTCCTGATCAGGACCCAGAGACTCTCCCGTCTCAGGATCCACCACCCGGGCCGCCACCCCGGGAATCGGATGCCCGACATGACCGAATTTATTTCCGACCTGAAGCAATTTCCCCTGCGCATCGCGCATATCCGGCACACCCATCGAGACAATCGGCGAAAGCTCTGTCGCGCCGTATCCTTCAAACAACGTCACACCGAACTTTCGAATAAATTCCTCGACTAACGAACGTTTGAGTTTTTCTGCCCCGGCCACAGCATAGCGCAGACTTTGAAATTGTTCCGGACGGCATTTGCGCAAATAGGCAGAAAAAAATGTCGGGGTTCCCAAAAGAATCGACACCTTATATTTCTCAACCATCTTTCCGATAGTGGATGCATCCAGCGGGTTGGGATGATAAACCACCGACAACCCCGTTCCGACCGGAAAACACAAACACGCGGTGAATCCGAACGAATGAAAAAACGGCAGGGCCCCCATCACCACATCATCCCGACGAACCTGTCCGACCTGATAAAAACCCTGAATATTGGAAAAGATATTGGCATGCGTCAGCATGACCCCCTTGGGCTCACCGGTACTGCCGCTGGAAAAAATCACCGTAGCCACATCATCGGCATTGCCGTCACGGCCTTTAACAAAAAGCCTGCAAATCACAGCCGCCGGTAAACATAACGCCGCGGCCATCCAGGAGACCTTATCCCACAGCGAGATCTGCGTCTTTAAATCCTCTAGATAAATCATCCGGTCATCCGGAGCCATCCCGATCTTGTCTAAAAATTTACGGGACGTGATGATCCGGGTCATGGCGCATTGCCGAATCGCGGAATCCAGGTTCTCCCGCGACGCGGTAAAGTTCAAATTCACCGGGATCTTGCCCGCCGTCAGCACCGCGCCGTTGACCAGCGAACCCATGCATGACGAGGGCAGCATAATCCCGACCATCTCCCCCTCCTGTCCGGGGTCCGATTCAAAAAGCTTTCGGGACAGCAGTAACACCATGGCCAAGGCCTCAAGATAATTCAGCCGCATTCCGGTTGAATCGGCCACACACATCTTCAATGGACGCTTGCGCGCCTCGTGAATAAAGGCCACCTGCAATTTGGGTTGTTCAGTCCCGCGATCCCGGAACGACTCAGCCCCCAACTCCTGCACCGCCAACCGAACCTCATGAGATTTCGATCCCGAGGACATGGGCCGGCCGAAACGCACCCGCACTGGATTCAACAACCGCTTGGGCCATTTCCAGAAAAACTTCCCTTCGTCAAATGTAAAAATACTGCCCCATATTGAATCAATATTCACCGGAATAATCGGTTCAGAGACCCCTTTCATGATAAACTCAAATCCGCGGTTAAACGGCATCATATACCCGGTTTTACTCAATGCCCCCTCGGCAAAGATACAAACCAGCTCTCCGTTTTTCACTGCCTCACGGGCCTCCTGAAGCGAAGCGGCAATGATTTTCGGAGAATCCGTCATCGCAACCGGGATCGCCCGCATGGTCTCACACAGAGGACGGAACAACGGCTTTTCATACAAACCGCGCATCATCAAAAAACGCACATGACGTTTTAAACAGGCCATAATAAGCGCATGATCGACAAAAGAAGTGTGATTACAGACCAGCAGTGCGCCGCCCTGCTGAGGCACATTCTCTGTATCAATGGCTCTCACCCGATAGATCGAATGGGTGATGACCCAATTGACAAAACGTAAAAAGGCCTCGGGCAGCGTCTTAAAAATGTAAACCGTTCCGGCAATCGACACCAATCCCATGACAAAGAAAATCTGCCGGGCGTCCAGACGCAGAAATGAACCCAGCATCCACATCACCGCGGATCCCGATAAAATAAATACCGCATTAGAGACATTTAAGACGGCCAGATATTTTCCCCGATCCGGCTCCGGGATCTCCCGTTGAAAGAACGCGTTCAAAGGAACAATATATAATCCGGCGCATATTCCCAACATAAAAACACGGAGAAGGGCCTCACTAAAACAAATCGCCGGCATGCCAAGCAGTATCGAAAACAAACTGATTCCGATAGCCCCCGCGGGAACGATCCCGAATTCAATCTTGCCTTCCGATAATTTTCCTGCCAGCCAGCTTCCCAATCCGATCCCCAACGAAATCGCAACCAGCAAAAGACTGGTCTTGTCATCAGAAAGCGCCAAAACATTATGCCCATACATCATAATGTTCATCTGAAACATGGCGCCCAAAAACCAAAAATACCCGATGCCCATCAAGGTCAGCCGCAGCGGTCGTTCTTGAAGAACTGCCCGAAGATACCGCCGGACATCTGTAAAGGGATTCATCTGAAACGGCCGTAAACTCTGCGCAACCTCCGTCGCAACCTCCGTCGGACGAATCATCAAACTGCTGATCGTTCCGGCCAGCGCAACACCAATCAAAATAAACGATACACGCCCAAGGTCTCCGGCAAAGACCTTCATCAACTGGCCGCCGGCTGCCGTTCCCAGAATAATCGCTAAAAACGTCCACATCCCGAGATATCCGTTCCCTCGTGAGAGTTCGCGTTCTTCCAGCATCTCCGGCAACAGACCGTATTTTGCCGGGCCGAAAAATGCGCTTTGCATCGTCATCAAAAATAAAACCGCACACATCCCATAAATCCGGCCGGACAAAAACGCCAACAGACCCAGCACCATAATCACAACCTCAGCCACCTTCATCGCCACAATCACATTCCGCTTGGAAAAACGATCCGCCAATTGCCCGGCGTAAGGCGAAACAAGAATAAACGGAAGGATAAACACGGCACTGATCATACTCATAAACCGGGCATGCATCGTCGGATCTGTAAAAACTCTCAAAGCAACTAACGACACCACGATCTTAAAGGCATTATCATTAAAGGCGCCTAAAAACTGCGTGGCCATAAAGGCTTTAAATGATGTGGTTCGGCATGTTCGCTGTTCCATAATCCACTCACAATCTTTAAAAATTTTCGATCCTGTGTCCGGGTGCCGGACTTGAAAATATCCGACACCCATCCATTTCTTCTTCAACAGACCTCTTTAAAGGGCTGCTATTTTCTCGCTGAGATCCTCTGCCACAGCTGCAATCAATTTTTTGCGAAGCTGCGCGATTACAAGATCTCCGGAACCGTTATCATACGTCTGAAAATAACTGGGCGTGCTTTTTTCCAGGGTATCGCTTGCCTCTGTCGTCAACACAATCCTCCGGGCCTTTAAATCAATCAACGCCCCGCTGATGCGACCTTGTGCATAATGATCAACACTGGGAAAAATAAACCCCCCGATAATCGTTAGATCCAGAACACTCAACAGATTTGATTCTTTCGTATAATCCACAGACCCGCCAAAAATATAGAGGTACTCCGCGTCAAGATCCCGGGCCAGCCGACACATCCGTTCCATTTGAATGCGAACGGCCTCACTGTCCGAAGCCTGATTATTACTGCGATTATAATGTCCATTCTCATTGTCCGGTCCGGATGCGGGAATCGCAATTACTTTCTTGATTATATGGCGTTGGGCCTTCAAATCATCCAAGAATGACTCCGGTGGACAGGCCTCCCCGATCTGTGCCACTGCCAATTGAATCGGTTTCTTAAACTCGACCGGTGTCCGGGTCTCCGCAGACTCCTGTCCGGCATAAAGCCCATAAACAAAGTTGGAATATTGAAACTGTCCGGTCTCCCGATTGGACATCCCTGTCGTATAGCAACCCGAGACCATCATAACGCAGATTAAAAGCCCTGCCATAGTGATTATCCGTTTCATATCGACTCCTTTATGTTATTTATTGTTTAATTTACTGTAACCCATAACCACCAATACAACAAAAGCGACCAACAATGATACAAAACGCATCCAATCCTGCAATTCCGACCAATACCAACAATACCCATCAATTAACGTAAAAATCCCGCCAAAAATCAATCCGGCACCAATGGCCTGAACCGATAAAAAAGAGCCGATCACAACGGCTGCGAGTCCGACAGGAACGGCGACAAAAAACAAATGCCGCTCAAATTTGGACCTTTTGCTGCGATACTCCAACTCCCGCTGCTCGCGTTTTTCTCTTAAGTCGATTTTTTTCTCCGGCGATGCTTCTTCATACTGCTCATAGTAATGACCGTTATGATAGTTCTCCCATTTGGGCTGACGGACAAATGTGCTGACCCCGTAATGGACCATCAGGGGTAAAATAACCGCGATCCCGAACCCAAATCCGATCTTTTTTGCTAACATCATGCCCCTCCTTTTTAATTAACTGGTTAACTATATGGTGAAAAAAATATCAGGCAACCTTCACCGCCCAATGGATCAGCATCTCAGCCATTTTTTTTTGATCGGCATGAGAGTTGACCTGATAAAAATCTCTGAGGATCGCGTCATACCCCGGCCAGATCTGGTCCAGAAGACGGGATCCCTTATCGGTAATCTTAACCACATTAAACCGCCGGTCCTCCTGGCTCACCTGACGACTGATCATCTGATCGGCCTCTAACTTTGTAATCAACTTAGTCATATTCGCCGGCGTCACCAGCAGCCGTTTGCTGACCTCAACCTGACTGATCCCTTCCCGGCCGCCTTGATGCTTAACAATCATTAAAATATTAAATTTCCCGGGGGATAACTCGAATGGTTTCAAATACTGTGTGATCTTTGCGGTAAGTTTATTATAGAGAAGGACCAGGCTGTAAACACCCTCCTCATAAAACCTCCCCATTCCTGTCTCAATTCCAAATCCTTTAAGAATACTCATAGTCTTTTCCTCCATGCATTTGAAAGTTTACCATTCAACTATTAACCCGTCAACTATTATTTGAAAAAAATCGGACACCCTTCAAGAGCCAAGCTGAAAGACATCCGATTTCCTACCAATCATATCCGCCTATTTCTTTCCGGAACCCTTTCCGGAAGACCCATGCCCCTTCATCAAACCCCCGGTCCCCTGACGAAGACCTTGCGTGTCATCTTGCGAAGGCTCCCGGACCTGATTCATGGAACACTCCAGACGCCGTTCCTGCTTGCGCTTCATCTCTCGCGCCTGATCTTCGGAGGCCTCTTGCCCTTCCTGAACCTGCTCACGCGCCTGCTTGCGGGCCTTTTTCATCTCCCGTTTAGCCTCACGATCGGCAAGAGTTTTTTCCAAGAAAACAATTACTGCCCAAAACTCCCCAGTTTATTCTTCACATCCCCGGCAACCTTGTCCACAGCCTGCTGGGCCTTGGCCGCCAAAGCCGACTTGGCCTTTTCTAAAAGATTTTTGGCCTCCCGGGATTCACTGTCCACCTTGGACAAAATATACTGCGCCACATCAACCGCCTGCTGAAAATCATCGGATTTGTAAAACGCATTCGCCTGCCCCACCAGATAATCCACCTTCTCTTCAACCGTTGCCATGGCCTTGGCCGTATTAATCGCCTCGCCGCTGGATGCCGCTGTCTTCTCCTGAGCGCATCCGGCCGCCCCCAACACCACAAACGCACAACATGCCAACAACATCACAAGTTGTTTTTTCATGATCCCCCCCCTTTTTAGATAATTATAAAAAAACATCCTAACTCTATTTTAATGATTTCTGTAAACTTCTAAAATAGTTATATTTGTGTGTCGAAAAAAACCTCAGAACCTTACCGCCAGGTCTGCCTCCGGACATGAAAAAGTGCAAGAATTCTCCATTCTTGCACTCTCGCATATCCGCATCTTGATCATCCGGCGCACAAAAACCAGCCCCGGAACTATTATGAATACAATTCCCGCCGGCGTTCCCGGACCGACGGATCTTCCAGATACTCATCAAAGGTCGTGTGCACGCGGTCAATACAGCCCCGCGGGGAAATCTCAATAATCCGGTTGGCCACGGTCTGCACCAGTTGATGGTCATGCGAAGAAAACAAAATCGTGCCGTTAAAACGGGCCAACCCCTCATTCAGGGCCGTGATGGATTCCAAATCCAGATGGTTGGTCGGCTCATCCAGAATCAGGACATTGGGTTTGACCAGCATCATACGCGCCAGCATACAACGCACCCGCTCGCCCCCCGATAGCACGGTCACGGATTTCAGCGATTCCTCGCCGGAAAACAGCATGCGTCCCAGAAACCCGCGCACAAAATTTTCATCCTTGTCATCAGAATATTGCCGCAGCCAATCAATCAAATTCAAATCATGTGTAAAATATTGCGCGTTATCTTTCGGATAATACGCTCGCCGCGTCGAAAATCCCCACTTGAATTCCCCGGCATCCGCCGGTATCTCACCCGCCAGGATCTGAAACAAGGCGGTCTTAACCAAATCATACGGCCCCACAAACGCAATCTTATCACCCTTCTCCACCGTGATGGTCAAATTCTCAAACATCGGCCGGCCATCCGTCGTCCTGGACAACCCCGCGATCGACAATAAATCATTCCCGGCCTCACGCTCCGGTTCAAAATTAATATACGGATACTTGCGGGATGACGGGTGGATATCCTCAATGGTCAACTTCTCCAGAATCTTTTTGCGGCTGGTCGCCTGACGGGACTTGGAGGCATTGGCACTGAAGCGCGCGATAAAATCCTGAAGCTCTTTACGCTTCTCCTCGACCTTGCGGTTGGCATCACTGCGCTGACGCAGAGCCAGCTGACTGGCCTCCTGCCAGAAAGAAAAATTCCCGGCATAAAGCTGAACCTTGCCGAAATCAATATCCGCAATGTGCGTGCAAACCTTATCCAGAAAATGCCGGTCATGCGAAACCACAATAGCGGTATTCTCAAACTCACACAAAAACTCCTCCAGCCACATGCACGTCTCAACATCCAGATGATTGGTCGGCTCGTCCAGCAGAAGGATATCCGGATTGCCGAATAAGGCCTGCGCCAGCAGCACCCGCACCTTCTGCCCGGCTTCCAATTGTCCCATCCGAATCTCATGCAGGTCTTCGGAAATCCCTAAATCACTTAACAGCTTTGCGGCATCCGCCTCGGCGCCCCAGCCCTCCAGATCGGCAAATTCCCCCTCCAGCTCCGCAGCCCGGTTCCCGTCCTCCTCAGAAAAATCTTCTTTCGCATAAAGGGCGTCTTTCTCCGTCATAATCTCATAAAGCCGCTGATGCCCCATAATCACGGTCATCAAAGCGGTATGCTCATCAAAGGCAAACTGATCCTGGCGTAAAACTGAAATACGTCTTCCCGGCGCCACCGTCACCTGCCCCTCAGTGGTCTCGATCTCTCCGGATAAAATTTTTAAAAATGTCGACTTTCCCGATCCGTTAGCGCCGATCAATCCATAACAATTTCCTGCGGAGAAGACAATATTAACCCCGGAAAATAACTTGCGCTGTCCATATTGAAGTGAGACTCCCTGTGCTGAAATCATGACATCATTCCCTGACTTAAAATATTAGTAAAAATTTTTCTGCATGAGATTAGAAGTATACACACTTTTCAGGATTTTGTGAAGAATAAACACCGGAAGGCCAATGCATTCCAACCCCGTTCTCCTGCGACCGGACAGGGCCAAAACCGTTCAAAAAAAACAGATTCCAAGCAATCACGCCCTTAAACCGGCGAATTAAACCCCCTGAGTTCCGGAAGATTTTTCCAAAAACGCTGCGGCATATGCGCGCGCAACAGTTTGGGATTTGCCCGGGACGGATTAAAGGTCGCTTTATAATAGGTTTGCCACAGATCATCATAATCATCCCTCAGACCCGGATCACGCGCGAGCCCCGGTCCGAAACGCAGCCGATGACAATCCCAAAATAAACAGCCTCCGGGTGTAAAAATCACCCACCGCATAAGCGCGAAGCGGCTTCGAAAAAACCCGGCTACCCGGGGCACAATAAAATGATCCGGCTCATACCAGGCCCCATAGGTCTCGATCCCGTTAAGCAGAATCTTTTTAAACCGGACAAATCCCTTCATCCGATGAATATCGGTCACCACAGCCCGGCACATCAGTTCAAGACGCCGCATCTGATCATCGGTTTTGATCCTCAACAAATTTTTTTCGCCATGCGTCAACCGCCATAAAATCTGATACAAAATTGCCGCGCCATGCGAATCCTGATGACATAAGATCAAATCCGCCCACTCATAAAACTCAGGCCCCACATCCGGCCGCAGCGTCCCGGCGCGGGAATCACACCTTGCCGGCGCGAACAAACCGGGCGGATGATCCTCATCCGATTCCCAATCCGCCCAGGAGGGCGGTGTATCCGTAGCCAGATAGCCCTCCGCTTTTTTGATCCAGGTCTCCAGAGTCATGCGCATCTAAAACTCTCCTGTGACCGCCGACACCGGCGCCTCAAATAATTCCAATTGTGTTTCGCCTGTCTTGCGCGGCCTGTCAGGTTCCACCAAACGGCTTGGGCACCTCATCGGCATTGAATCCGCCGTTATAATAAAATCCCGCGCGCGTTTAACAGCGACACGAAGCTTTTTTAAATCACCAAGCCGCAAGGGATGATACCGTCGAATCCCGGCAATCCGCATGGCGTTGCGAACCCCAATCCCCGGAACACGCCACAGCATCTCGCGCGGCGCGGCATTCACATCCACGGGAAAAAATTCCGGATGCGCCAGGGCCCAGCTCATCTTGGGATCCTGCCGCAAAGACAGATTCTGATGCTGCTGCGAGACCAGCTCTTCAACACGGAATCCATAAAACCGCATCAGCCAGTCCGCCTGATACAATCGATGCTCCCGCATCAACGGCACTCGTGCAGAGGGCAAATCGCCGGACTCATGTGGAATCGGACTATACGCAGAATAATACACCCGATTTAATGCAAACCGTTTATACAACCGATCCGCCTTTTCAAGAATCAGCCGATCCGGCGCCGGCGTAGCGCCCACGATCAACTGCGTGCTCTGCCCGGATACCAAAACCCCTTGCGGCCGCTTCCCGCGGTCCTGATCCTGACGCGGTCCGATGACCCGCTGAATCTGCGACATTGACGATTCAATATTCTGATGCGTCTTCCCTGGCGCCAGACGATCCAATTCCTCCTGGGAAGACAACTCAATATTGGCACTGAGCCGATCCGCCCAGCGCCCGGCCTCCCGCACCAGCTCCGGAGACGCCCCGGGAACCACCTTTAAATGAATATAGCCGCCAAAACGATGTTCCAAACGCAGACGCCGGGCCGCCTCAACCATTTTTTCCATGGTATGATCCGGGCCGACCATCACCCCGGAACTTAAAAACAGACCTTCAATAAAATTGCGCTTGTAGAATTCAACTGTCAGGGTCAGAATTTCATCCACCGTAAAGGCCGCGCGCCGGACCGGACTTGAGACCCGGTTAATACAATACTGACAGTCATAAATGCAATAATTTGTGAATAGCAGCTTCAGGAGAGAAATACACCGTCCGTCCGGGGCAAAACTATGGCAAACTCCCACACGGCGCGCATCCCCCAATCCGTTGACCGGGCGCCGGCGCTGAGCCCCGCTGCTGGCACATGATGCGTCATACTTGGCGGCATCTGATAAAATCGTAAGCTTCTCGGAAAGTTCCATGTATGGATTATACCATACATTTGTGTGGAATAAAGAATTATCCAGCCCTCATGACAGCGTCTTTCAGGCAGGCGGATAAAAAAACGCAAAAGCGCAAAAACACATCAGCCCCCTGCGACCTTGCGCCCCTGCACTCTTGCATCTTTATATCTTTAAATCGACTTGCCGCCGCATCAACAAACGCCTCATGACAGGCAATATCAATCCGAATTCTGGAAATCAATCCTGACTCTCTACCTCCTAAACCTATCGAAACCCCTAATCATCCAACATAAACACGATATTAACCTCAATCGTAATTTTTTGCACCTCCATCCCCTGCGGGAACCCTAAAAACGGCGCCGCCCGCTTAACAACATCTCGAGCCTCCTGATCCAGCTCTTTAAACCCGGAGGACTGACGCAGCTTCAGGTTGCCGATATCACCACCCGGCTTCACATCAAATACCACCAGGGCCACACCCTGATGACGGGCTCTCAGCGCCCACCGGGGATACCTTTTGTTTTCCTGTATTTTCTGCTTGATACTGTCCTGATACCGCAGGAGGGATTTTTTCATTTCTTCGTCTTCTTGGGGTGGATCAAGCTCTTCGATAACCGCTTCATCCTCAACAGGCTCAATGACATCTTCCGGCTCAATAACAGGCGGCTCTATCTTTTTTTCTTCTTTGAGCTCATAAACTTCAGGCAGGATCTCTTCTTCAATTTCAAAAGCAACTTCAAAAGGTTTATCCTGTGGAAACAGATCAAATTGAAACATGCCGGAAGTCATAATCCCGGCATGCACGATAATCGAAATAAACAGGCATGCGTGTAAATCATTAATTCTTTTCATGATCCGCCGTCTTTGTTGATATCACAAGGCCGTCCGCGTTAGCCTCCCTGGCAATATCCATCACATTAACGGCTAATCCAAGCGCCACCTCTTTATCAGCTTTAATGACCACAGTTTTTGAACTTGTCCTGGTCAATTCCGAACGGATAAGCTTTTTTAACTGATCAAATTCTATTTGCGAATCATTTAAAAAAATGCCGCCCTCTTTATCAATAAAAATCGTCACCCGTTCATTCTTCTGAGTCTGAGCACTGACCGCTTTTGGCAATTTCACCATAAAGCCTTTATGTGATATAAAATGCGAAGAAAGCACAAAAAATATTAAAAGCAGAAAAACAATATCGATCAAGGGAGCGATATTTAAACTGGTATCCGCTTTTTTTCGTCTTTCAAGATCAAATGAACTCAATTCAACCTCCACAATAATTAATGGCTCGACTTCATTTAAATCATCTATCGATGAATTAAATTCCGCCCACCACGAGAAACACTGATATGCAACTTGTACCGGGCGATTTAAATGTTGCCGAAGTATTAATGCAAATCAAAAATATCAGCGGCAATATTCTTATACTGAACCGCCCGGCTATCAACAATACCTTCAAAATAATGATACATAACCAGCGTCGGAATCGCCACACTTAAACCCGCTGCCGTTGTCAAAAGCGCTTCCCATATCCCTCCTGCCAGCAAGGCAACTTCTGCTGTTCCGCCGGATGCTTCAATATTAATAAACGTTTGAATCATCCCGGTCACTGTGCCAAGAAGACCAAGCAAGGTGGCGATATTTCCAATAACAGAAAGTATCCGTAAATGCTTTTCTCCTTCTTCCAGTTCTCGAGAGCCCGCGCGACGCAGTATCTTCCCTTTTTCTTCTACCGGACGGTCAATGACCTTAATCCCGGTTGCTAAAAACCGCCCGATAAAACAACCTTCTTTTTCGCAAAGAGCGTAAGCTTCATCAAGTTTTTGTGAAACCATCAACGCTTGAAAACGATTCAGCAAATGTTTATTACAAGCGCGTGTCCGATAAAAATATCGAAGCCGCTCCAAAACCACCGCAAACGACACAACCGAACACAACAGGATCGGCCAGATAAAAAATCCGCCTTTTAACATCATATTAATCATAAAAATCCTTCCTTAAAATCTGAATGTCAAACTGCCATAAATAAAACGCCCCGGTTCATTAACGATCTTCGCCGTGGATCCGCCCGGAATTGTCGGATCATATTCATACGAATTTGCTACTGTATATTTTCTATCAAAAATATTATTAATGCCTAAATTTAAAGCGGCACCGTTTAAAAAAGACATCTTCCCTTCCTTCTCAGCAAATTGATATCCTGCGCGAAAATTAAAAACGTCCCATCCCTTAAGCGTTGTCTCCCCTCCATCGGAATCAATCTCATCATGGTCCTCTGAATGCACCCACTCAAAAACAGTAGATAATTCATTTTTGACATAATTAAGAGCCAACTTTGTTTTAAGCGGTGCAATTTCTGCCAAATCCTTGTCATTATTCCCAAACGGCTGATCCAGCTTGCGCCCGCGTTGATACGCTAATCCACCATCAACCGAAAAACCGGAACACAGCTCATACGACACATTGACATCCCCGCCGTAAAGATAGGCATCAATATTCGTCCATGTTTTATCTGACCCAGCCGTTTCGTATTGATAGATATAATCTTTAATATAGCTGTAAAAACCTTTTGCCCTGAATGTAATCCGTTCAAACGGCTTTGTTTCAAAACCCAGATCCGTTTCAAAATTATGCGCCGGCTCAAGATCGGGATTTCCATAAAAACCGCCTCCCTGCTGAGTGTAGCGCTCAACAGCTGTCGGAGTTCGTGTTGTAAGGCCTGTTCCTCCGAAGATGTTTGTTGTATCGCTCAAAAAATATTTACCAAAAATAAACGCGCTCGGATATACATCTGTCTGAGCATTGGAATTTGTCAATTCCACACTGTTTTTGAGATTTTCCTGTGCTTCCGTATGAAACACATCCGCTCTTAATCCAGCCGTCAAGGACAGCTTATCCAAATCTCTTTCCGCTTTAAGATATATACCGAAATCAAGTTCGTCCACATCCGGAAAAAGCTCATCATTCGCTACTGCCCCGGTAGTTCTGTTTATGACATCCCCATACCAGTTGCGGTAATAAAAATCCGTTCCGTAACTCAACAGTGCCAGATCCGTCAGCGTCTGATTCTCAACCTGCACGCCGGTAATATAGGAAATTGCCTCGATCCTGTTCGCGTTGGCTGCAGTTGACCGATATTTTCCGGTCGGATAATGCTCAATACGATTGTAGTATACCGATACGGCAAGCTGCTGAGACAACGCACTGAGATTCTTTAACCTATATTCTATTTTATTAAGATACGTTTTCTCCTCTTCCGTGTCCATCCCGACACGAGGTGTCATGACATCATTCGCCTGGCCATATGATGACGAAAACATAATCTCCCGATCCTCTGCGGGTTTCCACAGCATCTTACCCCAGACATCATGCTTCTCAAATGCGTCCAAGCCCTGACCTTCCTCACTATATCCTGAATTAAACGTGCTCAGTTTATTCCCGGCGCCGTCCTCATACTGATCAGACGTTGAATAGTTATACCCAAATAACCCCTGAGCTGTATCGCTGCCGCCGGTCACATAAACTCCCTGACTTAAAAATCCATAAGAACCAAATTTGGAAAACACTTCGCCATGCAGACCCTCTTGCGGATCCTTGGTCACCACGTTAATATTACCGCCTAAAGCCCCGGGAACCGTCACATCAAACGGTCCCTCCTTAACCTCGAGACTTTTGACCGTCAACATGTTGATGTGTGACAGCGGCGGGTCTTTACGGCTGCCGCATGATCCTTCGATCAGCGTGTCATCCTGTGTGAAACGTAAATTACTTTTCGTAAATCCCCTTAAACCAACTTCATTCCCATATCCGCTTTTACGCACCATTGACGCCTCAATAAGCTCATCGGCAAGAACCTCCGAAACCTCAACAACTTTATAAGTCTTTAAAGCCTTTTGACTTATCACAGATTTTTCTTCGATGGTCAAATCCTGCGACTCCGACTCTTCTGGATTAACAAGAACCTGTCCCAAATCAAAAACCGTCATCTGCGCCCCAACCGCCTGCACCTGAGTCAACAAAACAGCAAGACCCAATACTATCCGCAATAATCTTTGGCTCATTTTTCCTCCTTTTTGACACTATAATTTACGCGATCCTCTCCCCCTTGACGGAGCCGATTGACACACCGGCACAACCATTGCCAAATCTTAACGGCAACAGCCCCCCAAAATAACGAACACAATCCTGTCTGTCCGCAATATTGACACATCCGCATCTCCCAAGTAGAAATTTTTTCTATTTAATAACCAAAAAAATTTAACCTTTCTGACAATCAGGACACACCCCGTCCAACTGTAAAAAATGATCCACAATCTTAAACCCGTTCACCCGCGTCGTTTGAAATAAATCACACCCCGAAACCTCTCCCACCTTTCCACAATGGACACAAACAATATGATGATGATGCTCTGTGCCCGACGCCGCGCACAGACCATAATAACGCTTATTATCGAATCTAAAAATACGTGTCAGGATCCCGCATTCCGTCATCGCCTCAAGATTGCGATAGACGCCGGGCAGACCGCATTCCTCAAACCGCCTGCTCAATTTTTGATAAACTTGTTCCGGAGTCAAAAACCTGTCGGTCTTATTAAAAATCTCAATGATCGCAATGCGTTTGGGCGTGCTCTTAAGAGGACTCTCCTGAAGTTTTTGAAGGGAAATATTTGCCATAAATTGTAAATGGAAAAATTTTTCATTTATTATATCCCGCTCTACTCTGCTGTCAACATAAGAAAAAAATCAACACACGTCAGCCTGACTGGATTTCAGCCTCCTGCACCAGCCGAACCTATTACGCAAGTGCCGGCGCGGCGAAAAGACCTTCGGCAGGATGATCAGCGTGATCATCAGCGCGATCATCAGCGGTATAAAGACGGCGGTCTTTTTTTGCAAACAAGCCCGCCGCCTTGACACCGCTACCCGTTATCTACCCGCCGAGAGATCCATTGTCATGTCCTTAATTGATGGGCCGCACTGACCATATTTTTCAGGGCCTCTTTAACCTCAGGCCACTGTCGTGTCTTAAGACCACAATCCGGATTCAGCCAGAAATTCTCCTGCGGGATGTTCTGCAAAGAACGCCGGACAATATCAATCATTTGGTCCTGCGAAGGAACCGCCGGCGAATGAATATCCCAAACACCTAATCCGATCTGTCGTTGAAAACGCGCATCCTCAAAATGCCCGATAATATCACCCCGGCTTCGTGAGGCCTCAATCGAAATCACATCAAAATCCATTTGATTAATATCATTAATAATCTCTCCAAACTCCGAATAGCACATATGCGTATGGATCTGGGTTTTAGGATCGGTATTGGTTGTTAGATTAAACGACTTCACCGCCCATTCAAAATAGGACGGCCAATCCCGGCGTTTAATCGGCGCCTTTTCCCGAAATGCCGCCTCATCGACCTGAACCATCTTGATCCCGGCCTTTTCATAATCATGAATTTCATCTTTGAGTGATAAACCAATCTGATAGGCGACCTCTGCCACAGGAATATCCTCCCGGCAAAAGCTCCACGCAATGATAGTCACAGCCCCGGTCAACATGCCCTTAACAGGTTTTTCCGTCTTGGTCTGAGCGTAAGCGATCTCGCTCACTGTCATAGGTTGTGGACGACTGACGTCCCCAAAAATCATCGGCGGACGATAAACACGTGTTCCATACGAAATAATCCATCCGGCTTGCGTCGTCGCAATACCCTCAAGGTGCTGGGCGAAAAACTCAACCATATCTGTACGCTCATACTCACCATGAACAAAGACATCCAATCCTGATTCTTCCTGAAAATCCACAAGTTTATCAATCTCCCCTTCGACATACTCTTTATATGCTTCGGGCGACAACTGTCCGCTTCTAAACTCCGCCCGCTTTTGACGGACTTCTGTTGTCTGCGGAAAACTGCCGATCGTTGTTGTCGGAAATAACGGAAGATTAAACTCTGCGTCATGAATCTTGCGCCGTTCTTCAAGCGAAACAGATTTAACAAAATCATCCTGTTTAAGAGATTTGACTTTTCTTTGGATATCAGGATTTTGCCCATATGATCCGGAACGCATTTTTTGAGGAAGGGCTTCTCCCTTTAGACAACCGGCGATCAGTCGAATTTCTTCCAGTTTTTCTTCGGCAAAGGCTAAACACGTTTTCAATTCATGATCCAGGGCCTCTTCTCCCGCAAGCGAAACAGGCAGATGAAACAACGGCGCCGCGTTGGAGATGACCAGCTTGTCAACCTTTGAGCCGAGTTGACGAATTTGCTCAACGGATTCGGCAACATCATTTCGCCAAACATTTCTGCCGTCCACAATTCCGGCGATCAGTGTTTTATCTTCTGGAAAACCGCATTTGCATACATAATCAAACGTTGCTTTTCCCCGGACAAAATCCAAACCGATTGCTGATACCGGAAGATTCACCAAATCCTCTATCCAGTCCACAGAATCATAATACGTTATCAGAGTTATTTTTGATTTATGCCCAGCAAGACGACCATACCCTTCTTTAATAAGCGCGATTTCCTCCGGCGTCAAATCCAGCACAAACGCCGGTTCTTCAATCTGAATCTTTTCAACGTGATTCAAAAATTCATCGTAAACCTCAATCAGACTCAAAAAAAGATCCGCGAACCGGTCCCGGGCGATTCCTTTGGACAATTTGAGGAAGGTAAACGGACCGATCACAGACGGAAAACGGCCTTGCTTATAACACAAAGCAAAATGATTCAGATTCAGACGAAAATTCACATTTGCGATCTGCGAAAAATCTGTAATCAGATAGTGGTAATTTGTGTTAAACCATTTGGTCATTTCAAGCGCCGCCCCGCCCCGGCACAGGGCATAATACTCTTCAAGCGATTCCGGAGTGAAAAGACCGCAAAGAATCGCCGTATCCAGCATCGGATCATAAAGAGTCAGCTCTCCATCAGGGAATGAATCAACCTTCAATTGATACTTCTCAATATTCTCCTGTTGAATCCTGGACAGCCCTTCAAACAGATCGTCCTCGTTTAAACTATTCTTCCAAAAACCTTCTACCAACTTTTTAAATTCTCTGTTCTTCCCTAACCTTGGGAGTCCATAGGCGCAGGTTTTCATATTCATCCTCCTAAAAAAACAACCAACCCCGCAGAGAAGTTGGCATGATTGTTCATTCCACCTTGTCTTTTCCCTTTCTGCGGAAGGTACTAACTCGGATAAAGGCCTTCGGACTCGTTCGTCTTATGCGAACATTACCGTTGCCGGACAGCCTCCGAATCTCACGGAACTTTCCCTTTTAACCGGTCAGACAATATTTATGTTTTTCGATAAACTGTGATCTTTTCTTTCAAAACAGGCACTTCAAGACTTTTTAACAATCTCAATCCCTTCGTTTCTTTCATTAACTTCTTAACCCCGCCAGTCATACCCACTCCTTTGCGGACTTTTCCGGAAAACTCATCCATGATCAAAAAAGCCCTGTTAACGGCATCCCCATAAATATCCTTTGAAGCATAATCAGGATGACCGACGAGACCGAAATAAATATCGCCATTATTGAGAAAGATAACAATATCCTTATCGGCATTAATTCTGTCAATATCACAAGCCGCTTTAAACGCTCTGTCGGCATGCCCGACACCGGAAAAGAAACACAGGAATCCATCTCCTGTATATTTAATTGGAACACCGCCATGCCTTAAGACAATATCGGTCATGTGCTGAAAAACAACATTCGTCCACTGCGCCAATTCCCTGGCAGAAAGCTTCTTTGCCTTATCCGCAAAACGATTCAGGCTTGAACAAAAAACCGTCGCCTCAAAGACCTCCCTGGTTTCGTCATAAGTCCCCAAGAGATTATCCAGAGAGATATCGAATAACCCCGCGATTTTACGAATCAGATAGATATCCGGAAAGTTTTCGTCTTTTTCCCACTTGGACACGGCCTGCGGGCTGACTCCCAGACTATTCGCCAAATCTGTTTGTTTGAGTCCGAATTTTGTTCTCAGATCTTTTATTTTCCGGCCGATTTTCATCATAGCGTTATTAAACACCGCATGAGGAGAAATGTCAACGAAGGGATGTTTGATTTAAATCAACCTGAAGTTGATTTTAAGATATCACTTACGGATGTCATCTTCGGATCGTGTCAGAGGGGATTCGGCGCGTCCGATAAGGTTCGCAAATATGCCGGGCTGTGTTTATTTCCGCAGGCCGGCGTTCCCGCTCCTGAATGACACGGTCATTGCCTATGATATTATGCAGCCCATCCGCGAATCGGCCTCACCCGATATGCCGCTTTATAAGTCTTGGCGACCGAAATCATCAAACGGCGGGAAGACTGAAAAAGGCGGACGCCACATCCGGATCAGCTGAGAATCCATGGAAGGGTCTTTTGGTTTAAGATTAAAGATCGTCCCATCCGCAGCCGAATTGTCGCGCTCTCTGCTTCTCGGTCTCAACTTTACCGGATTCTTTTTGTGTTTGATAGATTGAGGCTCTTAATTGATAGGCCCGGCAATACTCGGGATTTTTGACAAGGAGGCGCGACAAATCCTTGAGCGCCGCATCATGTAATCCTAGCGCCGCATAAATCTCACCCCGCACCGCCAGCCCCTCACTGAAATCCGGATCCAGACGCAGACACAGATCATACTCGCGCAAGGCCTTTTGCAACAATCCTTGTTGAAAATAAATAAATCCGCGCAGCTCAAATGCCTGCGCTGAAGGCTTGATCTTAATGGCCGACGCCGCATCAGAAACAGCCGCGTCATACCGCCGCAGGTTAAGGTTGGCGATCGCGCGATTATAATAGGCCAAAGACGATTCCGGATCAATCTGCAATGTCTTGCTGAAATTCGCGGCCGCCTCTTGATAACGTCCTTGCCGGCTGTAAAGACAGCCCAAATTATTATACGCCATCCAACTTCCGGGATTTTTCTCCAGCACATCTTTGTATAACGCAAACCGGCTTTGATAGATCCGGCTTTGATGATACGAAGAAAATGCCAGCGCCCCCGCAATCACGATAAACGCCGTGATTCCCGAAAGAAACAATCTGGTCTGAATCCGGCGCGCCAATAAACGATACCCCCCGGCAACAATCAGACTTATCCATCCCAGGCTTGCGAAATACTGATAATGATCGGCGACAAAGGAATACCGCATGGTTTCAATATCAAAAAACCCCAGCGCCGGAAAAATCGTGACGGCATAAAACGCGACAGCTGTAAACGGGCCCCGTCCGATCCGTTTTCGCAACAGGAACAACGCCATTAGAACAATAGCAAAACTCAAGATCGGCAGATATGATTTCAGGCCGTTAATGTGCACAGGCCATAATTCATAAAAAAAACTCAACTTGACCGGCCATACAATTTTTGAGGGATAAAACCAGAGCGCGCGTCCGGCGATCATCAATCGCTCCCAAAAAGTATACTGCCAGAATTCTCCCCGGGCACCGACAAAAACCTTTTCGCACCACAGCGTCACGCCGCCGGCCAAAATCCCCAGCAGAAAAAACGGAATAACGTTCTTAATGATTCGCTTCACCGAGCGTTTCCCCTTCCACCAGCTCAGTAAAACAAGAACAGGCGCCAGGGTGGCGGCGGTTGTTTTGCTCAATAACGCAAGGGTAAAACACAATAACGAAAGGACAAACCATTTCTGTTTCGCTTGAGTCTGCTGGTCGTCTGCGGCAACATCATCATAGTGAAGATAAAACAGCAGGGCGAGAAGATAAAACAATCCTGACAAAAGATTTTTTAATTCGGAAATCCAGGCCACCGTTTCCACACAGACCGGATGAACGGCAAAAATCGCGGCAACGGCAAACGCTCCTTTGACATTCAAGCGGCGAAAGACCTGCCAGACTAAAATGGCGTTGAGCACATGCAGAAGGATATTGATCAGATGATAACCGGATGCGGCAAGTCCCCAGGCCTGATATTGCATCCAGAAGACAGTAAAGGTTAGCGGGTAATATTGCTGAGTGCTCCTGGGATTCAACCAGATATCCTTTAAGCCCCCGGCCGTTCTTAAGACAAGATTATGGGAAACAAGATCGTCATCATCCCACAGCCATTCTCCGTTGATCGCCGGACTATAAATCGTAAAAACAAGAACTCCTAAAAAGAAGACCCCCAGCCAGAATGTGATATTCAAATGTTTTGTGCTCATAATTCAGAATTTCCAAAAATTTCCGGGATACAAGACTTGATCCCGGCATCCTTCTTGGGGCCTTGACGTCTGTTTTTGAAAAACGTCCCGATAAGCGGGACATTATCACATCTGCGGCCGCCGGCCGGACGCTGAGGGGCCGAACCTGCCTTATGCTAAATGATATTTAACCGCTCGTGTTGTGCCCTCTTTAATAACAATCCCGGATTCGACCATTGGCTTAATAAGCTGATTCACTCTGGCCCGGTTAATTTTCATATATTCACAAATCTGCGCTGAACCTAACGTGCCGTATTCATCAATCAAATGCAGCAATTCTTCCTGTTTAGGTGTCAGCGTCACTTGAGTCTTTTTTCTTGAGCGAGTAGCCGATTTAGCTCGATCAGCCACCTCCTTTGCAGAAAAAAACAAACCCTCAGCAATATAATCAACCCAATAGGTATAATCGCCGTCTAAATCCCTGGCCTGCTGAATCATGTCATAATAACGCTTTCGGTCAGCGGCAAAAAAATCATCTAATCCTAACGTATGTAACGGATCATACCCTTTTTCAAAAAGAAGCCATTGGCCTGCTGCTCGGGCCATGCGCCCATTCCCATCTGTAAACGGATGGATCGTGACAAACTCATGGTGAAAAATTGCACTTCGAATGACAGGATGAACATCGCCTATATTTTTAACCCAACCCAAAAGGTCTCTCATACGCTCTTTGACTTTTTTAGGAGAAGGCGGGGTAAAAATAACAATCCCCTTGGCATCAATAATATAATTTTGAACAGACCGATATTTTCCGCAATCTTTGGCTTTAACCAACCCCTTGGTCATTTTCTGGTGAAGATTCAATAACTTCGCCTCAGTCAAATTCTTGCTCCGATTATCAAGCATCCACTTGACCGCCTGAATGCAGTTGCCGACCTCTTTCTTCTGATCACCATCAGCGATAACATTTTTATTTGCAGCCAGTGCTGCGACCTGATCAAAAGACAACCGATTCCCTTCAATCCAGGTTGAAGAATGAACACTGCGGTTAACAACCTCTCTTTCCAGACTAATTTGCAAGGGAATTTTAAGGTCGGCGCGCTGAATAAACGCAATCTGAGCTGCTGCTTTTTCACAACATTGAACGAAATAATCTGTTATGCGGTATTGCGGATTAAACATGTTTGAAGTATAACACATTGTATAGGTTTTGTATAGTCTATTGTATAGGCTTTCAAAGTATTGCTCTAGACAAATCCCTGCACAAATTGACAAAAAATTTCGCACAAAAAAACCAGCTTTACCATAGATTAACTTCGATAAAAGCTGGTTCTGCGGACCATGATCCGCAATGGTTCATGGGACAGCAAAACCTTTGGCAAGGTTATCAAACCTCACCAAAGGTTATAAATCAGGGTGGCTGGGTGCGGAAGGTTAGAACCTGTTTAACGGCTCTATCCTCACCCTAAAGCGCACCGGCATATTCTTTACCTAATTTAATGTCATCCGACTTTTCTTTCAACCCCAAAAGCATATTAATATCTATCATAGGCGCAACATTGATAATCACAGGAGCAAACCCGTCAATTATCATATTTTTTAACCCTTGAAAATTTCCCTTTACATCAAAATCAATTCCATGTGCTCGTGAATTCAAATTAAGCATCTCAGAATTAAGGTCAATACCTCCCCTATTAAACTGATGTTTTTTCTCACTTGTTAAATTCGAATCATGGGCCGCTTTCTCACTTTCCGGGCCGATCACCTGATCTGTGACTACTTCATTGCTGTCAATCACATCAACGTTATAAATGCCTCTTTCCACGAGCATTTTTTGTATTTTATCTTTAATATATTTATAATGCGTACATCCTAGTATTAATATCAAATTTTGATCGCGGTGTGGTATCATATGTTCCAATTGATTGACTATAGAAGAAAGTTCCCTATCTATTGCCACAGAGTCGCTCTTCTCAATTGCATTCACCAATTTCTGTTGGGCCGAAAAAAGCACCTCCACAGCCTGTGCCCCATGACTCCCGATATCTTTCTCATCAAAAACAACATTAAAACCGGCCTCTGTAACAGCATTAAAATATGAACCCCTATTTCTCAATCGAATGCTTGCATCAGTAGCCATAAGATAAACCAACGGTTTTGTTGATTCACTTGTTGCGTTTAATTGATGAAGCTTTTCTACTACTCTCTGCACTGCCAACTGAATCGGAGTGACTATTTGCATATTTTCTAAAACAGCCGACATATCTTCTCCTCTTCCAGCGAGTGCTTTGCGAATTATTTGTTCTGCGCCTAAACCAGTAAACGTATTGCATGCGACACACCAAATCACATGCGGCTTGTTGCCCCCTTGCTTTTTCCCATTCGAAGGAATTGCGTCATTCACCATTGGCATAATCACTTCATTTACGCCCTTTTCAACCAGATCCCAAATAATCGTCTGAATTTCTTCATCCTCTAAGCCCCCAACTGGATTTCCGTACAAGAAAGGACTTACATTAACATTTTTTGCGCCATCTCCATATTTCCTTCTCGCAAATCTCATAATTTTATCCGCCACCATTCTCCCGCCCTGCCCTGAGTCAATAATAATTACCGAAACAGGATCATTCGCAAGCATTGATTGATCAAGAACAGGTGCAATGTAATTAATTAATGAATTATTTCCATGAACCGCTGAATTGCCCCCACCTGAAATCCCCTGCAAAACGACTGTATAAGGAAAAGCTATTCCGTTCTGGCCTCTTTCCCAATTCTCTTTTTGTTTTACATCAAGATTATCCACGGCAATTCCTCCAGAAAAATACCTTCTTGGAATTGCTTTTTGTGTGCTTTCATCATAATTTTCTTTAATAAAATCAAACACCCCTTTTTCAAACGCCTGCACGTATTGATTATAAATCTTTTCTTTAATATTTTTGTCCTCTAAATCAATACCTGCAATTTTATTTTTATTGGCATAAACCTGTCCGAGTAAGCTTTCCTTCAAATTCTTTTTATACCAAGTCGCCAGAATCATGGAATTGAATATCTGCCGCAAGTTGGCAAAATTCTTCCCCTCATTAACTTCTCTTTCAATTTCTGGTATCAAAATTTCCCGAATAACCTGTTTTAATACATCTCTAATTTTCGTGATTTGGTCTTCGGGAATTGTTCCCACTCCATGCCTGGCATGACCCAAATTCGTTTCTAATGCCAAATAATCTTCTTCTAGCATAACTTTTAAATAATTGTCGACAACAAAAACGTTATTACCGTGGACGTAGACATTTGCCCTTTGAGGAACAATCCATACTTTGTTGAATGTATCCATCGCTATTTCAGTCGTGCCGTATTGATCCTGTACTTTGGCATAAACCCGCTCCCAAAAATCATTTCCCAATTTTTCTTCAGGATATATTAAAGAGGCGGTGACTTGTTTGAGGATATAATCCTGTGCCAATAAGTCCCGTCCCAATTCTGTTTGACTCAAACCATGTGCGATAATTCTGTCTTTCTCATAAGGAGATAAATTCACCCACATTTCATCTGCAGGAACGGTTAAGGACGCCATGAAATATTTGATAAGTTTATCGGCTTCTGTCTTTAACGCATCACCTTTTAACCGGTCATCACCTGGGTCAACAATGAAATCAAACTTAAGCGGATTATCAGGATAAATGGTAATGCCTTTGACAATGGCAGGCTGATACGGAGTGCTTAGAGGAATCATCACTCCTAGCTGAGGCAGATTTAGCCCCTCGACTACGCTAGGGGTAAACCCGCTCTGGGCAAACACTCCCTGTGGCAAAATTAGCGTGAATGCCAATATTGAGGATAAAATCGCAGGAAAAAATCTCGGCATCTTTCGAATAAACATAAAGTAAGTATAATTGATACTAATATTAAATGTCAAGAAATCCGGCTCTCGGAGAGGGCAAAGAAAAACCGTTGTAAGTCATTGATTCAAAACGGGTTATTATCTTGGGTGGACCGAATCAGGGACGATTCGGCACTTCTTCGCACATTTCGTGCTCAGTCGCTGACCTTGCTTCGCTAAATACTTTCCGCGTTTAGCTGCGCAGGGCAAGCCGGGGTTGAATGGTTTCCGCGGAGCGTCAACCATTTCCTCGCCCGCCTTCTACTTGGCGGGCTTCGGTCACCGGCTGGCTCCGCCAGCCGCTTCACACAATCACATAC